>VOFJ01003585.1_pt1 | contig 136463 bp, 161 predicted proteins | sample 5384081 | NCBI WGS metagenome assembly VOFJ01 (sample SAMN12384729, study PRJNA508395) | human gut metagenome | isolation source: healthy gut I | host: Homo sapiens
GTTCTGGTGTGGTATGGAAATGGGATTTGCCGCAAGCTTTGAAGAACCAGATCGGGACTGTAATCCTCGTAAAAGTAAAATTCAATTATAATATTAATATTAGAAAAAATGAAAAAGAAAAACATTATTTTCACTTGCTTTGGCTTCTATACTTATGGTAGGTTGCCAGCAAGATGAGTTCGTAACCGTGAATGACGCTACAAGCGTAAACTTGGGGAATCGTCCTGAGCTTGGATCGGTATCCCTGAATTGGGGGTGATCCCCACTACTCGTCTGGCATTGAATACTGTAAATAATTATAGTTTCAAATGGGAAGAAGGAGATAAACTGGGAGCTGCAATCGTAGATACACCTGCAGAAACAGCCCAAAGTGGCAAGGATTTGACATCAAAAGGTGGTAAGGATTATTCCAGCTATAGCTGGACTTATGCAAGTATGTTGCCGGTGTAAAAAAGGACCGACAGGCGCTGAAGTTATTGCAGAAGAAGCAGGCGTTGATATAGGAGAAGCGTATTATACTATTTCTACACAGTCTTACATCTCTTCTAACTATCCATATATCTTGGAAGGTACAGCTTGGAATACACAAGCTAATTTAGTTGAAGGTAATTATGTGTTCTACGCTCCTTACAATGCGGCTCACTTAACTCGCCAACCTATTGTCGTGACATTGCCGATGGAACAGGACTGTGCGGAAGAATCTAAATCTGTAACTGATTTCTATGCAGGTACTGACCCAGTAACTTTGGGATTTGATTTCTTGAAGGCTCCTGCCAATAAGGATGAACTGATTTCTCCTTCTGTAAAGATGACTAATATTTTTGCTTATCCGCAGATTACAATTAAAAATAATTTTAACGGCTATTTGTTTAACGGAGATGCTGCCGTATCGACTAAATTTATAGTTCCGCTGCTGCCGCAGAATATACCATGAAATTGCAAAAAAATAGAAATCTATACAAAAAGCGACTGGTGATTTATTGGATTATAAGCGTGCTTTGGATGCTGATGCATTTAAGACAAAAAAAATAGCAGGCGGATGGGATGCTGATAAAAAGAAGATGGCACTAAAAGTCTTTACAACGGAGTCACCAAAGATATTTTGTCTGCGACTGGTGCTTACAATGTAAGCGATTATCCTGCTTATCCTGCAAATGCAGCCAAAGCAAAAGAAGCCGGTTATGCCACTCAATATGCTGTTGGTAGTAATGACTTGATTTCTGCTTATGAGGTTAAGCATATCACTTGTGATTTGGGCGGTAAGGAATTGAAGAACGGTGAAGAGTATAAATTCTTTGCAATCATGCCTGCAGAAGATTATAGCAAATGACTTGTTTGCCAAAGTTTATGTGGAAATTGATGGTGAGAACTATATTATTTTAACAAGTAGTGCCGATCTTAACGTTGAAACTGCTACTGGAGCATATAAGAATTTAGCTTACTTTACTGATGCTACTACAGCTCTTGCTGACTACAACTTCCGCGATGAGAAACATGGAGACCGTGGTGTGCGTTTGGTACGTGGTCAACGTTTCCCCGCCGCTGAGGTATTGGAAGACGCATCCGCAGTGAAAGACTTCGCTGGCTCTTTGATGACTATCAACCTTGTAGGTGGAAAGAAACAGGCTGCTTATGCAATAGCTAAAGAAATTCCGACAGACCATAAGGGTATCACAGATAATGCAGACTTCATCGAACACATCACAAAGAAGGTTCAACGTGGAGTAAGCTTAGTTGAAAATTCAGCGGTTGAAACTACAGACCGTGATGAATGGGATGCTGCAGATATTGCTTTTTGCACCGGAAAACACTGTGATTATTAATGCGGAACTTATCAAAGCTCTTTATAACCGTCTGTATGACCAACGTCCGGGTGCAACTGCCACAGGTGATGTACTTTGAACTGACGACTACTCAATTGCCGATTGCAAATGACGTGTTTGTTGAAGCTACTTTCAGATACTTATACATTCACAACTTTGGATGGTGTTTCATACCAAATTAAGTATGCTACGGCTTTAGTAGGTACTGACGGAACACAACTTATCAATGGTATTAATACTGTCGCTGCAGGTGGTACATTAGCTCTTAAGGATAAGAATGTGACAGGCGCTGTAGTAATGATTACCGGTGGTAGTGCGACATTGGCAAAAGCAGACGGTATTGCTGCTATTAACATTGCATCTGCTGGTGCTTTGACAGTTAACTGCAGTACGAATGCATTGATTTCCAATGCCGGTAGCATCACAATAGGAGCAGAAGGTACTTTGACAAATACTAATAACGTATTGAAAGGTACAATTGATAACTCTGCTTTGAAATCTATCGCCGGTGATGTTAGTGAGGCTACAGTAAGTGCTTCTGTTATTGGTTGGCCTAAGTCTGTAATCTCCGCAGATACTAAGATAAACGCATTGGCAATTAATCTTGGAACAGATGGTGTGTTAACTATCAACCAAACAGAGGTTGGTAAGTTACTAACTTGAAAAAGTGCAGGTGACTTTTAGGCGATGAGGTTAGTGGAATTCAATCTTCTGCTAATGTTACATTGACTAACATTGCAAAAATGACAGGTAAAGCTGCGGGAATTGCATGGAATACCACTGAAGGAGCAATCACAAACAACCTGCGGTGCTGAAGTTGCTACATTCTTTACAAATATTACTGCCGGTACTGGAGTAACTTTTTGTGAAGTAATCAGTAAATATAACAATTATATTAAGAGGGCATTTCCAAGGAGATGTCCTCTTTTTGTGTTGAGCTCCATCCCCGTATATGTAGTAATGGGAGTATATTATACACACTATCCACACAGCTTTATTTTATACTCATACTTTTATTATACTTTTGCTTGACATCATTTTAAGCAGTGGTGTTAAAACATAGTGCTGCTACACTTCTCCAAACTCTTCTTTCTTCATATTTTCTTTATCCTATCCCTAATTGTATCTCAATCGATTACAATTCTAACAGTTGGTATCACAAATCGGTGTCAAAATCTAAATCAGTGATAAATCCATAATATAAAATTATTACTACAAGCGTGCAGATTATCAATATTATACACTGCCATATTCAATATAGCATATCTTTTCTATTAGCACTTCATTTCTCTTCTAGGTAATATTCTATTCCATTCATCCCCAGCTTTTATCCCTTCCCACCTGTTTAGGAAATTTGTTTTTTACTTTGCAGGCTGAAAATGCGGGTTTGCTATACCTATTATATCTGTCAAAGAATGCCGGACTATCACTCAAAAGATAGACTTGATTCTTTTGATAGCGATTGAAGCAAGCATGTTATCGGTTGATAATAAAGAGACAATTTTAATATTACTAACAATTTAAATTTTATGATTATGAAAGTAGAAAAGGAAATGAAGTATGAGGCTCGGAAGTGATGATTCTGCAAGTGGCTGTAGAGAAAGGTTTTGCATCAAGCGTGATTACACCTGACCCTGACTTATAGTTTAGAGACAAGGTTTAACACTCTTGCTTTCTAGAGAAGAAGAAGTAATTTGAATATTAATATCAATTAATCTTAAGGTTAAAAATGAAAAAGAAACATTTGTTTAGTGCCGTAGCTTTAGCTGCGGTTTTTGCAGGGTGTTCTCAAGATGAGCTGATTAGCGAAAGCAACAAGCAGAGTATTGGTGACCGTCCGATGGTAGAAGCTCCGACAATCACATTGGGAGCAAATACGAGAATGACAACCAGCAATAATTTTGCTGGCGTTACTTGGCAGGCAGGCGACGGTTTTGGAGCTTGCGTGATGGATGAATATGATAAGTCAAAGGCAGGTTGGGCACAATTCGTTATTAAGGACTACATCTCCAGCAATGTACTGTATCAGACTACAGACGGCAAGACATTTACCGCTGATGCATCTTTTGTGCCAAGGTAACTATTTGTTTTATGCTCCTTTCAATGAGGCTAACTACAAGCGCGGACCATTGGAAGTTCAGCTACCTACGGAACAAATCGTAGTACCTAATGCTGATGGAACGCCCTCTAACACTGCTATTAAGAATTTCTATGAAGCAAAGAAATATCCTGTTTTTATAGCTTATGACTCTATTTGGAAAAGCCCCAAAACAGAATTATCCTTGCACATGAAGCATATTTATTCTTTACCGCATATTACATTGAAGCTTGGCCAGGGTACAATTACTTGATGCACAAGGTGTTTTAAAAGTAGATGCTAATGGTCAACCGGTTTATGAAACATCTATTACAGTAGACTCTATCTAGTTTACGAATAGTACAAGTAGTATTGTTACAGCAGGTACGATTAAAAATTCTGACGTTATTGCTAATATCGCTAAAGGATGCTCACGGCAACGTGGCTTGGGATGTAAACCAGTATGAAACAGCTAAAACCGCTGATATTGTAGCTCCTGTAACCACTAATAAACCTGTTTGGGTTAAATTTAATCCCGCTATAACTATCACGACCGGCCAAAATGGCAAATTCTTGATGGTATTGCCGGGCGCATCTTATGCACAAGCTGATTTGGCCGTTGAAGTTTACACAACCATTAACAACGAAGCATACGTTTTAGCAAATAGCAGCACTGCTACTGCCGCTAAGACCATTACGCCTGCAAGAAACTTGATATTGTTACCCGGTCTGCCATACTCTGCTGACGAGTACAACAAAGATGGTTCTATGAAAGATACCAAAGGTACTTCTGCAACCTATACAGTTGATGGTGGTTTTATTCCTGCAAAATCGGCAATTGCTTCCGGTTATACTCAGATCAAGAACTATGATGAACTTACTTCTTATGTTCAGAAAGTGGCTTATCGTGGCGAAGCGCTGATTGAAATCACAAAAGCTATGGCTGAAGCATACATGGCAAATAACAATGGACAGGCTCCTGATCCAAGAAAGTACTTCGTTATCACCACTACAGATAAAGCTCCAATTGCGTTGGATGATGCCTTCCTTAAAGAATTTGATAATGCTTGTGTAATTGAAGGTAAAAAATGCCTCTATTTCATTCAGACCGAACAGCAAGCTTGTAACTTTGGGTGACATTACTTTCAATGATGCAAAAACACCTGTTTTGTTTGATGCCGGTACTTTAGCTAACAATGGTGCTTATACTAAAGTAACTTTGTCTAATTCGGATGTTACTTATGTTAGCGGTAATACTATCTTAACCGGTGCGGGTACTGCTTTTACCAAGTTTGGTAACTTGACAGTAAACAAGGGTGCAACTCTTACTATTGATAAGGACTTTGCAACTGTAGGTGCTACAGTCATTAATAATGGTGGTGCTATCACCAATGCATCTACAGCAATGCAACTTACACTTACAAATACCGAGGGCGAAGCAACTCTTAACGTAAGTCCGGTTAATAACGCTGGTACCAAGTCTACGATTACGAATGGTGGAACTTTGACTATCAACACTAATATTGATGCAACCAACGTTGATTTGACTAATAATACCGATGCTAAAGCTATTGTCAACAGAGCTACAGTAGTATTCACGCAACAAATGACGGTCTTGTTGAAGTTAAACACTCAGCAGCCAATGTTACAGTTACAGCTGGTAATGGTGAAGTAGATAATACTATCGGTGGCAAGATTACAAATACTGCTAGTCAAACTATATTTGCAACGTTCGGTGCAATGACTAATGCAGATGAATTGAAAAAGTATGATGCCTTGACAAAATTGACTGCCCTGAATTTGACAGGAGAATGGACTATTGATTCTAATACTGAAATAGAGAGCATCCTCGCTGCTAGTGCAGCATTGGAAACTGTAGAAGTCATTAACTTCAATGCAGGAAGTAAAGTATGACACTTCGCAATGTCACTCTGACTTGACAGGTTATTAATGTGAGATATCAACATTAATGCCGATGTTGAATGGGTAGGACGTTCTGCAGCAACTTCTATAAGTTACAGCTACAAGTATAACTATTACTGAAACTGCAAAACCTGCTCCTCTCATTGCGGTAACTTACACGCCATTTTCAAAACTGATATTACTGTTAACCAATGATCATCTCTTTAGCTAATTCAAGCAGATTTGTTATCAGAAGAGGCTGCCTCAAAATGAACAGCACAAAAAGTTAAACAGTTAATAATTAACTGATATGGTAAAAGGGCTCGGTATTGCACGGGCTTTCTTTCAGAGGGTTCGAAGCAATAATTCATATTTTCCCCTATACTGCCATTGACAGTTAAATCAGAAAATGACATTACTTTTCCATTCGCAAATACCGACAAACAGGTGTTGCGAATGTTTTTTATACAAAAAGTATTTATTTCCCTAATCGAAAGAATGAAAAAGCGATAAAGATGATAGGGTGATAAAGTAGCTGCGTTAATACAGGGAATTAACCGTCGAAAAAGAACAAAAAAAGATCCTCAAAAGAAATGATGCTGGCAATAAGCCAAATTCAACAGCTGATTCACATTATTATTAGAAAGAAAGAATTATCTTTGTCCCCTCATTTAGTAACGCTTAAAAAATAACTTGATACATAAATGATAGTTTATCTCTCTATTTATTATTAGCATACCCATTTATACTCACGTTATTTTTCAAGCATTACTAAATAATACATTTAAGTTTCTGTGACTCCTATAACTTCTTTATTGCCGTACTTACGAAACTTGAATAAGGTGTATATTAGTATTTTAAGAAAAATGCATGAACGAAAAGCAAAAATTGATTGGCTGGAATTGTTCCGGAAAATATGTGCTTCCAGAAGGCTGGGCTGAAAGTATGTGGCATTGGCGCTGTCGTAGGGTTAATTATTGCCCTTAGTATTCCCAAAGAATATACGGCAAGCACGCTCGTTGCTTATGAAGGAACCCGCAGTCGTTCTTTCAGGTATAAAGGGAGTTGGCAAATATCACCCCCCGGCATGAGTGCCTCTATTGCGTGACCGACCGGGATGCTCTTTTTCCTTCCTTGTATTCCACCATCGTCCGTTCCACCCCCTTTCTGCTCCAACTCTCCGATGTTGAGGTACGCAGACAGAAGGACAGTACCGCAATGCCTCTTGCCCGATATCTGAAGGAACACCAGAAGAAACCGTGGTGGAAAGCTGTCACTTCCACACCGTTGCGACTGATAGGGTGGTGCATATCCTTGTTCAGAGAGAAACCGGAGATGAATCATATCGGGGAAAAAGGAAGAATCAGCCCTTTTACAGCTGACCCGTGAAGAGGCTGCCATAGTCCGTACTATAGCTTCCAGAGTCAAAATAGAAATAGATAGGAAGAAACGGGTGATATCTATAACTGCTACGATGCAGGACCCGCTAGTGGCGGCTATTGTAGCCGACACCGTGCAAGCACGCCTGAAGGCGTATATGACAGAATACAGGACAAACAAGTCGCGTAAGATTCTGCAATACAATGAAAAAACTATGTAAAGAGGCGCAGGCCGAATATCGCGCGGCACAGGATAGATATGCCCGTTTTGCGGACGCTAACCGAAACCCGGCGCAACTGACCTCACGCGCTGAGCGGGCACGCTTGCGTAAAAGCGAGATGGAACTGGCGCAGTTGGCTTACAATCGGTCGGAACGGCAAGTGCAGGCAGCCAAAGCAAGAGTGAGAAAGGTAGCTCCGGTGTATACGGTCATACAACCTGTAACGGTTCCGCTGCATCCCTCAAAGCCCAATAAATTGCTTATTCTTGCAGGATGTATCCTGCTGAGTGGCGCAGGTGGCATAGGGTGGATTTTATTTGCAAGGGACTTTATTCGGAGGATTAAAAAAAACGAACAATACGTAAACCGATAATAGATGGCAAATGATTAAGAAAATAATTCAACTGCTGTCGGAACAGCAACGTAAACGGGGCATTTGGGTCGCTCTTTCGGTATTGGTGCGTGCCATACTCGACTTTGCGGGAGTAGCGGCGCTGGTACCTATATTACTGGTAGTGATGAAGCAGGACGGTGGGCGAAGCAATATGCTGGCACTTTGCGGTGCGGTGTTACTGTTCGTGATGCTGAAGAATGGTGTAATTGTGCTGCTGGCACGTCTTCAGAGCAGTTATCAACTCAATATATATCGTGAATTCAGCCGTCGGATGTTTGTCAACTACTACCGTCGCGGACTGTTTTACCTGAAAGAGAAAAGCAGCGTGCGGCTGGGGCACGAGGTGAACTACGTCTGTTACCTGTTCAGCTCATGCGTATTGGCTCCCGTTTTCCGTATGGCGGGAGAAGCAGTACTGATAATATTGATGGTAACGGCGCTCATTATTTGGGAACCGCTTCCGGGACTCCTGCTTTGCGGAGCGTTCCTCCTCTTGTCTGTACTGTATGTCAGCCCTGGTCAGGAAGCGCCTGCGTGATTACGGCATGGAAGAGTTGGAAGCCCGTAGAAAGCAATCGCGTACAGTAATAGAGGCTTTCCGTGGATATGCGGAGTTGGAGATCGCTCAGGCTTTCCACGCGTCTCTGGCTTCTTTCGATCAGGGAATGGAGTTTATTGTTCGCAACCGCTTGCGGACGGAAGTGTACCAGCTTTTTCCATCCTTTCTTTCGGAAGTAGCCGTAGTGGGAGGGCTGGCCTTACTGATAGGTACGGGAAACGGGAACCTGGGATTGATGAGTGGTGTGTTTGCTGTGGCCGCTTTCCGGTTGATACCAGCCGTAAGGGGCATTCTGAACAGTTGGGTAACACTTCAGAATGCTTCGCATACCATAACGGTGGTGGACGAAGGTATCAGTGACGAACCGCGGCAGGATGCGCAAAGTACAACGTCTTTCACTTTTAAACAGGGCATTACGCTACGGCAGCTCGGTTTTGCCTTCCCCGATGGACATACGCTTTTCAACGACTTGAATCTAAGTATCAGCTGCGGAGAACGGATCGGAGTACGTGGAGCAAGCGGATCAGGGAAATCGACACTCTTCAATCTGATGCTCGGTTTCTTTCCGCCTACCTCCGGTGAAATACTTATAGACGGGCAACAACTGACTGCTGCCAACCGTAGTGAATGGCATAAACTGGTGGGATATGTACCGCAAGGAAATATTTATAATAGAAGGCACACTTGCCGACAATATAGCACTCGGACAACCACAAGCTGACCGGGCAAAGGTGATGCAGGTATTGGAACAAGTGCAACTCCGAGAATGGGCAGATGAATTGCCGCAAGGACTGGATACGCCGTTAGGTGAATATGGCAGCCGTTTATCCGGTGGCCAGAAGCAACGGATCGGTATAGCACGAGCTCTCTACAAGGAGGCTGAAGTACTGTTCTTTGACGAAGCTACTTCGGCTTTGGACAACAAGACAGAACAGGAAATCAACCACGCCTTGGAAACACTTTCACTGCAACACCGGGAGCTGACACTGGTTGTCATTGCCCATCGCGAAAGCTCGTTGGCTTTCTGTGACCGGATATTCGATCTGGATATCTGTGATATAGTAAGTAATAATAAAGTATAAAGATAGAAATAAATGAAACAGGATTATTTGATAGCCGGACACCGTATCAGGGTGGAAGGTGACAGGCTGGTACAAGCAGTAGATGAATTGATCGGCTTTGCCCCTTTTAAAGTGGTGGCAGATGATGTTCCCCTTTGTCGTTTTATAGAATCTTCTGAAGAAGCTCCCACATTTGAAAAGGTGCTCTATACAAATGAGATAGACGGAATTGTCAGCCAGTTTGGCTGTTACAGCAATGGTTTCCTCTTTGTAATGATACCTCCCAAAGGTGAAAAACTAGAACTTTGGCTGGATGAAAGCAAACAGGTGGCCAGTTTCAAGGGTAATTACCAACCCGGTTACTCCGGTTTGCCTGCTGGATGGCTTATGGAGTGGCAACCGTGCCTTTTCAGACAGTAGCCATTCATACCAGCACCATTGTGTGCGAAGGTAAAGCAGTGCTCTTTTGGGAGAAAGTGGAACAGGAAAGAGTACGCACACCCGTTTGTGGCGAGAGCATATAGAAGGAGCTTTCCTACTGAATGACGACAGCCCCATCATTCGTATTATCGATGGAAAGCCATGGGTATATGGCAGTCCATGGAGCGGGAAGACGCCATGTTATAAAAATGAAAGTTATCCATTGCCTGCCTCCGTGCGGTTGTCTCAAGCACCTTATAATCAGATAAAAAAGCTTAGTATAGCCCAAGGGTATAGTGCGTTGCATCCTTCGTGTCCACCTAACTTCGCTTACAGTGATGAGTTGTATGATTATATCAGCGATTTTCTGGGTTCCCTGCTTTCTGCCGTACCCGTTTATCATCTGGCCTGTCTGACCGATGCGGCTGCGGCACACCTTTCTCATGATACCATATTGTAAACATGAGGAAAAATAACGGTATCCAATGATTTTTTTTGCCGAAGCAGCCGAAGCTTTGCGACAGGGGCAGACGGTAAAGCTGCTTATTGGCGGGCAAAGTATGTATCCTTTTATCAGAGGGGGAATAGACCTGGTGGAAGTAGTCCCTTGTCCTCCCGATGGGGAACTTCATGCCTGGTGCTGCCCTTTTTATCAGTGGGAAGGTCGGTATATGATTCATCGGTATATAGGCCGTGAAGGTGATGACTGTCTGATGCTGGGTGATGGAAATGTGGCTCGCATCGAGCGGGTGAAAAGAAAGGATATCATCGGAGTATTGCAGACTATCTGCCGTCCTGACGGAACAACGCAGGATTGCCGTGATGCCCGTTGGCTGAAAAAGGCAGAATGGTGGTATCGGTTACGCTTTTTGCGAAGATGGTTACTACCTGTTTTTAAGGCATTGCACCTCAGGTAGGTATTGCTTGGTAAGTTGTTCCTGAACTCGCTTCTTTCATTCTGTTTATAAGTACTTCTGCGTTACTGCTTGAATATTTATTTGTACATATCTGCACTCATTGCCAGTGGGCATATGGGTGCATTTGTTTTTTAACGGCTATACGGTTTCTGTTGAAGAATGAACTTTTTTATTTTGTTTGGTGCTAATGGTTGTAAGCTCATTTCTTGTCATTGGTGTCTGAATTTGGTGTCATTTATATCTTTAAAAATACTCTATCTCTTTACTTCAATAGTGCCTTTATTCTTGAAAATAAGTAGGTTGCAGTAGTGTGTTGTTACAAAATAAGGTGCTAAAAAGTAGTGTCAATTTATTTGGAGTTCTAAAACTGTTTATTTGATGATGGGTACGGAATGGGTTGTAGGTCAGCATATTCCCTCAGATTATCAGGTTTCAATAGATTCTTTCATTGGGATATTCAGCTCTTTTGTAAAGCTAATAACACTTTGTATATCAGCCAAATGCACTCATCGTTTATTTAGGAAATTTGTTTTTTACTTTGCAGGCTGAAAAGGAGGTTTTACTGGCCCCCTTTATAGAAATATTTGCAAGATCGTAAGAACGGGCTTGATTTTTTACAATAGAGAGGTGTATTACTAATGAATAATGAAGAGATTTTTTATATTACTAACAATTTAAATTTATGATTATGAAAGTAGAAAAGGAAATGAAGTATGAAGTCCGATAGTGGAAATTCTGAAGGTAGAAGTAGAATTAGGTTTTGCTGCTTCTGGCATTGAAGGTCCTGGGATAGGTGGCAACGACGGTGACCTTAGTGGTGGCGACGACTAAATAAAAGTTTTTGAACCTAGGCGAACGTATATTAATTAATATTAAAATTTAAACTATTGCAATGAAAACAAAACATTTATTAATGGCTTGTGCACTGCCTGCTTTATTTGCAGCATGTAGCCAGGGAAGAGGCTCTGGTGAACGTAGAACCGGAAGTACAATACAAAGGAAAGCCGTTGGAAAACGTCACTTTATCCTTTAATAAGGAAACAAATGCCACAACCAGAATGGCAAATGACGGTTGGAATTTAAAGTGGAAAGCAGGAGACCAAGTTGGGCTAGTTTGGGTGAATGCACCGGAAATCCAAACACAATTAGCTCAAGGACAATATGATCCGACTGTACTGCCAAATACTGCATTTTGGGCAAGCAATACCCGTATGACTTGCAACGATCCTAGCAAAAATATTTTTGGAATGCAGGATGGGCAGATATTAGAAGGCCAATACTTTGCTTACTATCCTTATTCTGACAGATATAAAGTAGATGGTAAATTTGGCTTGAGTGTTGATGCAGAACAACATCAGAGAAGTACGGACTTGGACCAACCGGCAGAGGTACTTTCTTATGTTGTGGACAAGATGCCGTGGGTGTCAAGAAGAGTAGATAAGCAAACTGTAGAAACAAACAAAAAATGCGACTTACATCTATCCGTTGCAAAATGAAGAGGCTGGCATGTCGAAAGCTATTAATATGGAGATGTTTCGTTTTGCCAACATGCTGGATGCTCGTGTGACCTTTAGAGCAGGTACGGTGACAACTATAAATCCTGAATTGGTAAAGATTGAAAGCGTTGACCTGGTAGTGACAACCGATCAAGAATGGCCTACAGACAAAATTGCGACTTCCGGTCTATTTAACATGGGTAAGATCAAAAGATGGAATAACGAAAAATACGATGAATTTGGTATTCCATCGTTGAACGGTACTTCCAAATACGCATTGCCTACGACAGATGATGAGACAGGGCTGTTTGTCAATGATAAAAACGTTTCAAGCATCACTACTATTATCGACCAACCTGTGGCTAAATCTACTGGTCGCGTAAATTTCCTGTTGATGCCTTACACAGAAAAAAACAGCTATTTTACGAACGACAACTATAAATTGGCTTTGAGAATCCATACTAACTATGGTGTTGTGGAAGTTGCAGAAAACGACTGGTATAGAAGTACAGAAGCCGATCCTAGTGGCATGCTCGTTTTAGGTCCTGATGCAGAAGTGGGTGATAAATTTGCCAAGATCCAGGATACTGAAGCATTCTACGCAGGTGGATGGGCTTCAAGAACAGGAGCATTCTGTACTCGTTTTATAGGAGTAAATGTAGATGATTTGGCATTTGAAACCAACTGTATTAAAACTCAGGAAGATTTGCTTGCTGCCATCGAACGTATCAACAGCAGAAATGCAGTGAAAGAAGAACTTTGCGCTCTGTGTTGACGGTGATGACGCTAACAATGTTTTGGATTTGACTGATTTCGATTGGTCTGCTGAAAGTAATAACGAAGCTATCAAAGCATTCATTGCTGCAGGCAATACATTAACTTTGAATGAACACGCAGAAAAAGCAGTGACTATCAAATTTAATGGTAAAAACAAGATTGGCGCTGGTCAGTTGATTAATAGCAAAATTGATATAGTAGTTGTAGAAGATGCTACTCTGGACGTAAACGCTGATTTCAGAACAGGTATTTTTGCAACAGAGGAAAACTCTATTCTGAACGTTAACGGTGCAAAATTGACTACTGGCATTGCAACTTTGAACGGAATCACTAACATTTTAGTTACGAATGAAAAAGCTGGTGAATTGAACATTGCAAACAAGAGTACGAACAACGGTACTATGAACGTTAAGGGTATCCTGAGCTTCCCCAGCAAGGCAACCGTAACTAATGAAGGTACTATCAATTTATTCTATACTGCTCAGTTGCAAGGTACTGCTACCAACGCAGCAACATTGAACAACAGCAATGTTATCAACTATTATTATGCTAAAAGTGGAGACAAGAAAAATGTCAATATTGCTAACGTAGAGGATGGTCAATTCATTGCTGAGTACAATGATGGTATTGTTCCCTGGAACAGGTGACAATGAAAAGAAGGCAGATTTCATGAAGAACGCCAATTCTTATGGTGTAACTCACTATATCATTTCTAAGGCTTCTGACGCCAACTCTGAAGCTTGGAGCTTGACCAATGCTACTAAGATCACAGTAAAGAAAGATGTTAAATTGACATTTAACCCGACTAAGGCTTCTACTATGGGACTTACAGCATCGAAAGCTCTGTTGTACTTCGAAGGTAATAATGAATTAGCTTCTACAGGTGACTATGCTAGTTATGCGAAAGTTACAGTGAAAGACATCACCTTGGCATACGGTACAAGACTGACGAATAATGTAGAAGTTGTCTTGACTGGCAAATTCCAGGCAGAAGTTGACAGTAACAATACCACAACTTACACTGTAGACAATAAAGGGTATATTTCTGGTGGCATGCGTGTTAGCCAGTCTGGTACAATTACTTGGCTGGGTAATGAATACGGAACAAAGAAACCTTAAAGAAGTATGAGTCTATTCATTCTTCTTTAAAAGGAAAAACTGACTGAATAGGATTATATAATCTAAATGTTTAATATTTGGGGTTGTGCTTTAACACAACCCCATTTTTTTCATTATGATACGTTGGATTTCTATCTATGAATCTTCTCTATAAAAGTGAAAATAAACTGCATTCGACATAAAAAATGAGCTTGTTCATTTTATATGCCCCCGGTTTGCACTATCTTTGCCCCCGGAAACGAAAACATGAATCCAGCAGAAAGATATGACTCCTATACAAAAACAGTTTTTTTCGCTTGTACAATCAGGCTTATGGGGCACTGCTACAGATGCCGGTCTATTTGATGCGCAAACCGATTGGGCACAACTATACCAGTCGGCCAAAGCACAAGCCCTGTTAGGCATCACCTTCGACGGTATGCAGACTTTGCCACAAGAACTGCGTCCAAAGCGCGAACTTTATTTAAAGTGGTGCAATACACTACTGCAAATAGAAGAACATAACCATGTGCTGAATCAAGAACTAACCAATGTATATGAATTATGCCGCAAGCATAACGTAGAACCTGTGCTGCTGAAAGGCCAAGGCGTAGCACAAAACTACCGATATCCGCTGCATCGGCAATGTGGGGATATCGACTTGTTTACCGGCAGCGAGAACTACGAAAAGATCAATACATTGCTACAACCTGATGCCACCGACACGGATCGAGATGAGACTTTCAAGCATATAGGGTTTGAATGGCACGGCGTGAGGATTGAAAACCACCGGGTATTGAATACCCTGAACGCACCTTCGGCCAACAAGAGTTTCCAAGCAGAAATCGCCCGATGGCACAGTGCCGCCGAGATGCGTACATTGCAGGTAGGCGACAGCGTGGTCAGCGTCCCCCCTCTTACGTTCGATACTGTCTACATACTGATCCACTCTGTGTTGCATGCCTTAAATGAAGGTATCGGTCTGCGCCAAATATGCGACTGGGCCTGCCTGCTGCACCATCATGCAGACACACTTGATAAAGAAGCCGTAAGACAACTGTTACAGGAATATGGTCTGACAAAGGCAGCAAGGATATTCGGGGTTATTGCCACCAGGTATTTGGGACTTTCGGACGAACACTTGCCGATAGCCTACACTGCGGATGACCTGCCCACAGGCGAGTGGCTGATGAATGACATTTGGAAAGGAGGAAACTTCGGCAAATTCAATACCGATAAAAAACGGCGTCCCAAAGGATATTGGAGTGGAAAATGGCATACGCTGACACAACTGACAGCCAGATGCAAAGACATGAAGAGACTTGCACCGGCTGAAGCACGCTGGTATCCGATCATTGTAAAGCACTCCACTCCATACAGATGCAGTGGAACAAACTGCTCGGACGCTGAAGCCGAGCAACGTTCCGGCCTCAGCGCATAAAGAATGCTATGTATAATCTCAATTTATAAAGAACAGAAATCTATGCTTAACAAACAGAACAAACTTCTGATAACTGTCGGGATAATTTTTATACTATTATTAGTAGGAGTTACCGCTTTATTAATTTCAGAGAAGCAGACCAATAAAGAACTGGTACAGGAGTTCCAACTGGAAAAGGAAGACCTGGAAAACGAATATACGCGCTTTGCACAACAGTACGATGAATTGAAGCTGACAGTTTCCAATGACTCCCTGTCTGTACTGTTGGAACAGGAACAATTAAAAACCCAACGTTTACTGGAAGAACTGCGTACCGTAAAAAGCAGTAATGCCGCAGAAATACGCCGACTGAAAAAGGAGCTTGCCACTCTGCGTAAGGTTATGATAGGATATATCAACCAGATAGATTCACTGAACCGCCTCACTGCTCATCAGAAAGAAGTGATTGCACAAGTGACGCAGAAGTATAACGATGCTTCCCGCCAAATCAGCAATCTGGCGGAAGAGAAAAAGAATCTGAATAAAAAAGTCACCCTTGCCGCCCAGTTAGACGCTACCAATATCAACATACAGGCTGTCAACAAACGGGACAAAACAGCCAAGAAGGTGAAAGATGTAGTAAAATTCAAAATAGGATTCACAATCGTCAAGAATATAACTGCCGAGACAGGAGAACGTATTATCTACGTACGTATCACCAAACCGGACAATGATGTATTGACCAAAAATCCCGCAAATACCTTCCCATACGAGAACCGGGAACTGGTATATTCCATCAAGAAGTATATAGAATACAACGGAGAAGAACAAAATATAACCGTATATTGGAACGTGGAAGAATACTTATATGCAGGTACTACCGCGTAGACATCTTTGCTGACGGTACCCTTATCGGTTCGCAATCCTTTACATTGGACTAAAAAAGTTTAAATTATTTTGAGGTCTCACTGAAAGCCTATACATTTGCATCGTTGTTTATGCAATTATTGTTGCTGTATAAACAACAGATTCATCACCTTAATTAATGTATAGCCCAATGAAAAAGTTCTTCTGTTTCACTTGGTTGGTATGTCTGACCTTCTCAGTCTGCGCACAAGAGGTTTTAAGCCTCGATAGTTGCCGTGCATTGGCAATCTCCAACAACAAAGAACTGCTGATAAGCCAGGAAAAAATAAACTCTGCGCATTATCAGCGAAAGGCAGCATTTACCAATTACCTCCCCGATATTTCCGCCACCGGTGGATATATGCGCACCCAAAAAGAAATTTCACTATTGAGCGATGCCCAGAAAGGTGCGTTAGGTTCAATGGGAACTCAAGTAAGCGGTGCTATGCAAAATGGTATACAAGGTATACTGACGCAGCAGCACCCCGAACTGACACAGAATCCGCAGTTCATGGCACTGATCCAGGCATTGGGCAACGTAGACATTGCTTCTCCTCTCAATGGTCCGGAAACTCCCTCGTTGATGCATTCCGTACAGATACCCGCAACATGTACGCCGGCGCCCTGACGCTGACACAACCGCTGTACATGGGTGGGAAAATTCGCGCTTACAACAAGATTACCAAATATGCCGAAGAATTGGCACGCCAACAGCATGATAGTGGTTTGCAAGATGTAATCCTCAGTACCGACCAGGCTTATTGGCAAGTCGTATCGCTCGCCAGCAAAAAGAAGTTGGCAGAAGGTTATCTCAAATTATTGCAGAAACTGGAAAGCGATGTGGACAAGATGATTGCCGAAGGTGTCGCAACTAAAGCAGATGGTTTGTCGGTAAAGGTAAAAGTAAACGAAGCGGAAATGACACTCACCAAAGTGGAAGATGGGCTGAGTCTTTCCAGAATGTTACTATGCCAACTATGTGGTCTGGACCTCTCCTCTCCCATCATCCTGAAAGATGAAAAGGGAAATGACCTCAAGCTCCCCGATCCGGTAGCTGCCAACGGCATTGATCTCAATACGGTTTATGCTACCCGTCCCGAAGTACGTAGCCTGGAACTTGCCACGCAGATTTATAAGCAGAAAGTAAATGTCACCCGTTCGGAATACTTGCCATCATTAGCTTTGATGGGCAGCTACATGATGACCAATCCTTCTGTTTTCAACGGATTTGAAAAAAATTCAAAGGTATGTGGAATGTCGGTGTAGTATTACAAGTACCCATCTGGCACTGGGGCGAAGGCATCTATAAGTAAAAGCAGCCAAATCGGAAGCACGCATCGCCCAATACCAGTTGGATGACGCCAAAGAAAAGATAGAGCTGCAGGTCAACCAGTCGGCTTTCCAAGTGAACGAAGCTGCCAAGAAACTGACCATGGCCGAAAAGAACCTGGAAAAAGCGGATGAAAACCTCCGTTATGCTACACTCGGATTTGAGGAAGGCGTTATACCTGCCAGCAATGTGCTCGAAGCGCACACCGCATGGCTTTCTGCCCAATCGGAAAAGATAGACGCACAGATTGACGTAAAACTGACGGACATCTATCTGAAGAAAGCATTGGGACAATTAAATATTAAAAATTAAAAAAGGGTGAAAGCTCATAAATCATAAATCTGAAATCATAAATCATAAGATGGATACAAAATCACAAAACAGTAACATGCTACTAGCGTTCTTAACGCTGACAGGCGTCATTGCCATTGTAGCCGTAGTGGGTTTCTTCATGTTGCGCAAAGGACCGGAAATTGTACAAGGTCAAGCTGAAGTCACAGAGTATCGGGTATCGAGCAAAGTACCGGGACGAATTCTGGAATTCCGCGTAAAGGAAGGACAAAGTGTACAAGCCGGGGATACCCTCGCCATACTGGAAGCTCCGGATGTGTTAGCTAAGCTGGAACAGGCTCGGGCCGCAGAAGCTGCTGCTCAGGCACAGAATGAGAAAGCACTGAAAGGCGCCCGTCATGAACAGGTACAAGCTGCCTTTGAGATGTGGCAAAAAGCCAAAGCAGGACTTGAAATAGCCGAGAAATCTTACAAACGTGTGAAGAATCTTGCTGATCAGGGCGTGATGTCAGCCCAAAAGCTGGATGAGGTTACTGCACAGCGGGACGCTGCCGTCGCTACAGAAAAAGCCGCCAAAGCTCAATACGACATGGCAAAAAACGGTGCGGAACGAGAAGATAAAGCAGCAGCTGCCGCCTTGGTAGACCGTGCCAAAGGAGCCGTTGCAGAAGTAGAATCTTATATCAAAGAAACTTATCTTATAGCCCAGACAGCCGGAGAAGTTTCGGAAATCTTCCCCAAAGTAGGTGAATTGGTAGGAACCGGTGCACCGATCATGAACATAGCCATACTGGATGATATGTGGGTAACTTTTAATGTTCGGGAAGATTTGCTGCAAGGTCTGACAATGGGAACTGAATTCGAAGCTTTCGTTCCGGCATTGGATAAAAATATCCGCCTGAAAGTGAACTACATGAAGGATCTTGGTACTTATGCAGCCTGGAAGGCTACGAAAACAACCGGGCAATTTGATCTGAAGACTTTTGAGGTAAAAGCCTTTACCACAGGAGAAAGTGGAAGGCTTACGTCCCGGAATGTCGGTGATACTGAAGAAGTGATTAACGGTTAGTGATTAGTGATAAGTATAAGGAATGGCACGAGATAAGAAATATATAGCTTTGTGGAACGTCATGAAACGGGAAAGCCGACGGCTCGTTTCCCGTCCGCTGTACCTGTTCTGCATGGTGATAGCGCCGTTGTTCTGCTACGTGTTCTTCACGACACTGATGGATTCGGGCTTACCGGTCAATATGCCTGTAGGGGTGGTGGATCAGGATATGACATCCACTTCACGCCAATTGATGCGAAACCTGGATGCATTTGAGCAGACCGCCATCGTAGCCCATTATCCTACTATCAACGAAGCACGTGCCGCCATGCAGAAAGGAGAAATCTACGGATTCTACTACATTCCGAAAGGTACCACTGCCAAGGCGCAATCTCAACGACAGCCTACCGTATCGTTCTATACCAACAACACGCTGCTTATCGCCGGTTCTCTGCTTTACAAAGATATGAAGATGATGAGCGAGTTGGCATCGGGAGCCGCAGCACGCACCAGTTTGTATGCCAAAGGTGCTACGGAAGACCAGGCGATGGCCTTCCTCCAACCCATCGTCATAGATACGCATCCACTCAATAACCCGTGGCTGAACTACTCCGTATATCTGTGCAACACCTTTGCACCAGGCGTATTGATGCTGCTTATCTTCATGGTAACCGTCTATTCCATCGGAGTCGAGATAAAAGACCGCACCGCCCGCGAATGGCTGCGCATGGGCAACAACTCCATCTGGATTTCCCTTGCCGGCAAACTGCTGCCGCATACCGCCATCTTCTTCCTGATGGGAATATTATATAATGTATACCTCTACGGCTTCCTCCATTTTCCCTGCAACAGCGGCATCCTGCCGATGCTGCTTGCCACCCTTTGCCTGGTGCTGGCATCGCAAGGCATGGGAATATTGATGATAGGAACCCTGCCTACCCTGCGTCTGGGACTCAGTTTCGCTTCCCTATGGGGCGTGCTTTCATTCTCTATGTGCGGACTATCATTCCCTGCCATGGCAATGCATCCGGTGCTGCAAGGATTAGCCAATCTGTTCCCGCTGCGTCACTATTTCCTGATCTATGTAGATCAGGCCCTGAACGGTTATCCGATGATTTATTCATGGATAAACTATGTGGCGTTACTTATTTTTATGATGCTTCCTTTCTTTGTCGTACACCGGCTCAAAGAAGCGTTGATTTATTATAAATACGTGCCCTAATGAAACATCTGACGTTCAAACAGAAAGTAGTAAAAGGTATCCACGACCTATTCTATATATGGAAACGGGAATTCCGCACGACCTTTCGCGATCAGGGTGTGCTCATCTTCTTTGTGCTTGTTCCGTTGGTGTAATCCACTGATTTATGCTTTCATTTATACCAATGAAACCATACGGGAAGTACCTGCTGTGGTAGTGGATAACTCACGCAGTTCGTTGAGCCGCGAATACCTGCGCAAAGTGGACTCCAGTCCGGAAGTGAAGATTGTATCTTATTGCGCCGACATGGAAGAAGCCAAACTGATGCTGAAAGATCGTCTGGCTTATGGCATCATCTATATACCTGCTGAATTCAGTGAAGATATTGCACGGGGAAAGCAAACGCAGGTCAGTCTGTATTGCGATATGAGCGGATTGCTTTATTATAAATCTTTGCTGAACACCAATACCAGCGTGTCATTGGATATGAATGCAGACATCAAAATGCAACGTGCCGGCAATACCACCGACCGCCAGGATGAGATTACCGCCTATCCGATAAAATATGAAGATGTTACCTTATTCAACCCTGCAAATGGTTTTGCGGCTTTCCTGATACCTGCGGTATTGATACTGATTATTCAGCAAACCTTGCTGCTGCTGGGTATCGGACTTTCTGCCGGAACAGCCCGCGAACAGAATCGTTTCAAAGATTTAGTTCCTATCAACCGCCACTACAACGGCACATTACGTATCGTACTGGGTAAAGGCTTAAGTTATTTCATGGTGTATGCACTTGTATCCGTATATGTGCTCTGTGTAGTGCCACGTCTGTTCAGTCTCATCCAGATAGCTCAACCGGGTGTACTGACCCTCTTTATGTTGCCTTATCTGGCAGCATGTATATTCTTTGCCATGACAGCTTCTATTGCCATACGCAACCGTGAAACCTGTATGTTGATATTAGTCTTCACATCCGTACCTTTATTGTTCCTTTCAGGTGTTTCCTGGCCGGGAGCCGCCATGCCGGATTTCTGGAGATACTTCTCTTATATCTTCCCGTCCACTTTCGGCATCAATGGCTATGTACGTATCAATAGCATGGGAGCTACACTGGGCGAAGTAGCCTTTGAATACCGTGCATTATGGATACAGGCAGGCATCTACTTCCTGACTACTTGCTGGGTATATCGCTGGCAGATATTGCAGAGCAGGAAACATGTGATTGAAAAATACAAAGAATACAAGAACAAATAACATACTGTAGTGTCACCTTTCATGGTAACTCTGTTTACCCCACACGGTAACTCTATTTACATACCGAGGTAAAGGTCGTTACATGCCGAGGTAAAAGCCGTTACATACCGAGGTAAAGGTCGTTACATACGGCAGTAAATGCTTTTACATCCTGCGGCAAACAATCGGTAAATGCAACGCATTGGTAATTAGAATACTAACTCATCCATAGCAGTTGGTTTGGGTCCCATATCGAATTCCAGTACCCCACCCTTCACAATCTCATTATGCGTTATCCACAAACGGTTCAATTTCTTACCGTTCAATGATACCGACTGAATATAAATGTTCTGAGGCGAGTTATTATGCGCTATGATTTTGAAATTCTTACCGGAGTAAAAATGTGTATCCAGGTTTATCTCTACGCTTTCGAAGACAGGGCTGGTAATCTCATAACGGGGATTTCCCGGACAAACCGGATGAATGCCCATAGCCGCCAATACATACCACGCCGACATCTGCCCTACATCTTCGTTTCCGCACAATCCCAGAACATCGTCACCATAAGCTTTATCACAAATCTTTCTCGTCCACTTCTGTGTCAGCCACGGGCAAGAAGAGTAGTTGAAAAGAAATGGTACATGATGGTTCGGTTCATTAGGATGATTATAATAATCATTCCACAAAAAATCTTCCGGAACATTGGCAAAGAACTCTTCCAGTTCCGCATCAAACTTCTTTTGTCCTCCCATCAGAGCTTTCATTCCGTCAATGTCATGAGGGACAAACCAGCCTTGCTGGAAAGGATTACTTTCCGTAGTACCCTGATCCTGTGCCGTGCGGCCTCGCCAAGGCAACCAGCCTCCACCCTTCATGCGGGCACGAAACCACTGCACGCTGTCACACCACACATTCCGGTAAGCTTTGGCACGCTTTTCATATTCAGCTGCTTCTTTCTTTTTTGCCCAAGGAACCCATGAGTTGTCCTAAGCACCAATCCGTATAAGCATACTCCAATGTATGGGAAAGACTGCCGGGAGTATATCCCAGTTCTCCATTACCAAACTGCTTCTGTGTATTCTCAGCATACTCAACGGCTTTCTGTACATCATACTCCCGGATCCCCTTCTCATAGGCATCCGCCAGCACCGAGATAGCGGGATTTCCCAACATACAGCCGGAATATGCATTCACTACTTCCCAACGCGGGAAATACTCCTTCCCACTTAATTGGGCAATCTGGATCAAAGAGTTTATCTCATCATTCACCAATCGGGGATTAATCAATGTTTGCAATGGGAACTGACTACGGAATACATCCCAACCGCTAAATACAGTACGATAAGTAAAATTCTCCGTCTGGTGGATCTTCTTATCCGCACCTACATAGCGGCCGTCACAATCGGAGAAGCAACGTGGATCGATCATTGTATGATACAAAGAGGTATAAAAGATAGTCTTATCCCTTTCACTTCCCTCAACCTTTACCGAAGAGAGTGCCTGATTCCACAGATTACGTGTATTTTCTTTTACCCGCTCAAAATTCCAGTCCGGAATATCCTGTTCCAGATTGCGCTGGGCACCTTCCATGCTGACAAACGATATACCACACTTCAGTTGCACCTGTTCGTCTTTCCGGGTAGGAAACTCTGTATAAAAGCCCAAGTGATTTCCCTGTGCCTTCCCGGGAGCAGATATGATCCGGGCATCCTTAATATAATTGAAATAGGCCAGATTATCATTGGCATCATTCTTTCTGCTGACACCCTCAGGAATAGAAGCACTCCAAACACCGTATTCCGTCAATGGGCGATCGAAACAACAATAGAAGTAAACGGTATAATCAGATTTACCCGAGCCGTTTCCCCAACCTCCACAAGCAGGCGTGCATTTCATCCATCCCCGAATCGTATATTCGTCTACTTTTTCCACATATTGTTCATCAGATGTACCACCAATTCTACGGGCCAGATCAATCTGGATACGTGACTTTTCCGACTCCGGATATGTGAAACGCAGAATCCCTGAACGAGGAGCGGATGTCAGTTCCACCTTCACCTGATAATCTTGCAAGTATACCGAATAGTATCCGGCCTGTGTAATCTCCGTATCATGGGAATATCTGGAACGGTAACCTTCCTCCGGTTTATTTTCGGTTCCCTTGAATGTCCGTAATGGTCCGGTGGTAGGCATTACCAGAAAGTTTCCGAAATCACCATACCAGCCAATACCGCTTAAATGCGTAAAGCTGAATCCTTCGATAGTAAAATGATGCCACGAATATCCGGGGCCGTTATCACCACCTGTTTTAGTATCCGGACTCAACTGTACAAGTCCGAAAGGAGTACAACTTCCCGGAAAGGTTTTTCCCAACCCATGCCCCGACTTTCCGGCCTCTGCCGAAGTTGAAGCACCAATAATCGTATTGACATAATCCACCGGCTCTTTTTTGAGCAAATGACAAAATAGAAAAAGAAATCAATAAAGCCGATAGCCAAGACCTACCATGTTTCATAGAATAATAAAATAGAAAAAGTTACCGAATATGTTTTTTAATTAACGGATATAATACTTCCGCATAGCGCATAAAGCCCAGATCTGTAAAATGAATACCATCAACAGTAGCCTCACCATCGTGCCCGATGATATCCTTTGAAGAAAGAAGATAGATATTCTTTTCACCCTTTTTCTTCATTGACTGGAAAATAGCCGCAATCGTTTCATTTTTAGCTTTCACTTCTCTTGCAACCCTTTTATCAAAACGGGAATGAGTGAAAATAGGATCTTCTACAAAAAGGATGGGAGTCTCGGGATGTTTGCTACGGACGATAGAGTAAAATTTCTCCGCCCGTTCTTTCATCTGTTCCACTGTGGCATTGGGAAGGAAATCAAGCACAAACATGGAAGCATCGACCGTAGCTATAAGTTCCGCAATCTCCAGGTCGAGCAAGGCATTGCCGCTAAATCCCAGATTGATGCACTCACGATTGAGCCAACGTTCCAGAATATTGGTATGCGCCATTCCGGGACGAGAAGCACAACCACCCTGCAAAATACTGGTTCCATAAAAAACAACGGGCTTCTCACGTACCGGCAAATCAACAGTAGGCTGGTCAAGCGTCGAAAGGCTATCCACACCGATTGCCAATGAGGTGACTCCGTCATACAAAGAAAGATATAAAAGATATTCCCGTTCTTCAGGATCCATATTCTTCACGATAGTAGCCTCATTTACCTTTCCTTGAGGCCGCCCGCTACCGGCAAAGACCCACTTACCATCTTGCAGGCAATACAGATCCAATCCCTTGATTCCGGTAGGAGTCATGTGATTCATACTTCTGTTATCCCTCACTTCCCACTTTGCCCCAATGCTTGTAGAGTTGGAACGGAAGCGCACGGCGAGTCCGGCACTGTTGCGGCCTAAGTCCCAGAGCGGTTTGCGGGAAACAGATTTCAAAGAAGCCGGAAGGCGTTCATAACGGGTAAGAGTAGCATCCGTAGCTTTGCCTAACAGGGGAAAGCGGAAGCATCGTGATAAAAAGCTGGGCATGAGTAGAAGCTGCCAGCAGCAATCCGAAAATTAAAGCTTTGGTTCTCATGATTTAATAGATATTAAGATGACCCAAAGTTACACTGAAAAAAACTACATTTTTCATTCGTTTTACATCAATTAACAAGCAAGATGTTCTGCAATTACGAAAGATTCGTAACTTTGATAAAAACTATATAGTATGAAAAAGCTCAATTTTCTCCTCAGCAGTCTGCTACTATGCATGTGCTGCACCATTCAAGCTAAAAACAAAGTGATTGAACAACCTCCGTTCGTCGTAAGTAACACCACCTCTATTGAAGTCAACCAGGTCGAAATCAGTGACACGGCTACAGTCCTGCACATTTTTGCCAAATACCGGCCTAAAAACTGGATAAAAATTGCTTCAGGAAGTTACTTGCAAGATAATAACGGAAAGACTTACCAACTACGTTCGGGCATAGGCATCACACCGGATGCAGAGTTTTGGATGCCGGAATCCGGTGAAGCCGAGTTTCAGTTAGTGTTTCCTCCCCTTCCCGCATCCGTTACATCCATTGACTTCACAGAAGGTGCCGACGTTGAAAATGGATTCAGTATTTGGGGAATCCAGTTGAAAGGCAATAATCTGCCAAAGTTGGTACTGCCGAAAGAGGCTGTTATCCATAAAGCAGACAAAGAAACTGCCCTGCCAAACCCTGTCATCGAATATGGTAAAGCTACCTTGAAAGGTAAGTTACTGGATTTCCGTCCCGGCATGTCCAAGACCATGACTCTGGTATCATGGGAAAGTGCCAAAGGCGATATATCGGAAGCGCTGGTAGATATCCAGCCGGATGGTAGTTTCAGCAAAGAAATATCCTTGGCAAGTACTACACCCGTTTCTATATATATGTCCGGCAGTTCCCCCCTCCAACTATTTATGGAACCGGGAAAAACGACTGAAGCATATATCAATTTGCGTGAGATCTCCCGCCGCCGGTCTAAATTCCATAGCGAGGAGAAGCCTTACGGAGAGATTCTATACATTAACGGCCCCTTAGCAACTGTTGCACAAGAATTGAACCAGGATATGCCCGACACCAATGTACAAGATAAGGTATATAAGGACATGAAGGCATTTGCCGGTATGGATATAGACACTTACAAATCAAAAGTACTGGAATTGTCTGCTGAAGTGCAAACGGAAATAGACAAACTCCCATGCAGTCTGGCAACACGTCAAGTACTCACCATCAACAATAAGTTGTCCACAATTGGGTTATTGCGTTTAGCTGCAAATACACTGACATCAGCTGCCATACAGGCCAATCAGATAACACGCGAAGAAGCTCAAAAATACTATATGGAACGGGCACAGAAAATACCGGCTGACTATATTATTCCAAATGCTAACTTTGCAATACTAAACGATCTGCAAGCCACCCTGTCCAGCAATTACTCAAACATCGTAATCGGTTGTTATCAGAAAAGTGATGACCTTGCCAAAACTTGGGGAACAGACAACGGTATCTTCTTTGACATCGTCCGGGTTATTCCTCTTTATCAAAGCATCAAGAATTTCACTCCGCTAACTGAAGAGCAAATTAACACAATCAACACTTTCCCTTCCGCTTATCGTGAAATGCTGACTGTAGCCAACGATGAACTCCTAGCAAAGATTGAAGCCAATAAGAAAAAGACGGGATTCACAGTAAATGAAGCCGGTGAAGTCAGCGATGAAGACCTCTTTGCTTCCATTATCAGTAAGTTCAGTGGAAAAGTATTGCTGGTTGATTTCTGGGCTACCGGTGCGGTCCATGCCGCATGGCTAACAAAGAAATGATTCCAATGAAGGAAGAATTAAAAGATAAGGATATTGTGTATTTGTATATCACCGGGTGAGACATCTCCATTGAAGACATGGGAAAATATGATTCCTGATATTCATGGTGAACATTACCGTGTGACAGCTGCCCAATGGAATTTCTTAGGCAAGAGTTTCAATGTTTCAGGTGTTCCTACCTACCTCATTATTGACCGCGAAGGAAATATAAAATACAGACAAGTAGGTTTCCCCGGTGTTAAAACAATGAAAGAAGAGCTCCTGAAAGTAGCTGATCAATAAAAAAGAAGTACCGGACGGTACGAAGCCTGTTAAAAAAAATGGCACTGCCCATCATTTACATTCAATGATGAACAGTGCCATTCGTTTTATTTCTCACCCGATTCCTGCTTCCAGTCTTCGGCTCCTTTTTCTTTCAATTTGCTTGTAAAGGCTTTAGCTTTATCCATAGTCTCTTTTTTCTTCTTCAAGACTTGCATAAGCAAACTTATAGCCTTTTATAACATTCCATTCGCCGCGGGTAAAATCAGGAAATTCCACAGCAGCACAATTGTTATCCATAGAAAGCTCACCCAGTTCTGCCAGACAGCACCATTCTGCTAAGTCGTATACATCCAGATCCAAAGGTAAACCGTTCTGCAAGCAATATACCAAACGGCTATCCATAATGAAATCCATGCCACCATGACCTCCTACTTCCTTCGCCATCTCACCGTACTTCTTTAAAATGGGATGCTGGAACTTTTCTACAAGCGCCTCCATTTCCTCTTTAGGCAAAAAGCTATGGGTATTCAGATTGTCAACTTGCGGTTCTACTCCCGAAGCGCTCAACTGCTTAGCATCAAGAGCATACCCCTGAATCGGATACTTATTGGCAAAGCCCTTGGTACCCGTAAGCTGATACAAACGGTTATAAGGCTGTGGTGTCATTACATTGTGCTGAATCTCAATCACCTTTCCATTGGCTGTACGAATCATGGTCGTGGTATGGTCACCGTTACGGAATTCCTTGCACTCCTCGCCGGTTCTTTTTTCTACCAGCTCCTTGCCCACTACAGACTTGGTATCCATGGCTACCAACGTTTCCATACGGTCACCACGGTGAATATCCAGTGCTTGCGCCACAGGACCAAGGCCATGGGTGGCATACACGTCACCACGATGCTTCATGTTGTAGTCCAAACGCCAGCCCAGCTTGTCATTTTCTCCATTCTTCCAATAATGGTCCCAAAACGGGCTCAAATTATGTATATAAGCACCCTGCGCACGGATAACTTCACCGAACACACCTTGTTGCGCCATATTCAGTGTATTCATCTCGAACCAGTCATAGCAACAGTTCTCAAGAATCATGCAATGCTTGCGGGTTTTTTCACTCAGGTTGATTAAGTCCCAGCATTCCTGCAGATTCATAGCCGAAGGAACTTCTATAGCTACATGTTTGCCGTTCTCCATAGCGCACATTGCTACAGGGAAGTGATGCAACCAATCGGTAGCAATATAAACCAGTCTATGTCATCGCGTTTACAAAGTTCTTCGTATCCTTTCTCTCCGGAATAAACAGCTGCCTTAGGCAAAGATGCTTTCTGCAAATACTTCTGGCAGCCCTCAGCACGTGATTGTTCATAATCACAAAGAGCCACTACCTGCGTACCCGGAATATGGGTAAAACGCTCTACAGCACCGGGGCCACGCATACCCAGTCCTACGAATCCTACTCTAACGACTTCCATCTTCGGGGCAGTCAGCCCAATCACACTCTGCTGCCCAGCCGGACGCTCGGGAGTTTTGACAACAATGGTACCATTCTTCCATTCCCACTGAGTGCCCTTGTCATTGGTTTGCACAGTAGAAGTTTGAGATGTGCATGCACATAATGCGACACACATACCCAACAACAATGATTTCAAAATCTTCATGTTCTATTTAATTTAAAGTGAATCAATCTGTACGATACTACAGTCTATTTCAAATCCAAATTTGTTTGATGCTCAAAGATAACCAATCTCTTCAAAGTAAATGCAAATATTCTCCTCTTTTTTCCATACAAAAAAGCCATAAAAACATATCACAGCAAAGAAATACCCACAATATACTTTAGCTCCAACTCCCCAATAATACAATCCACATGATTCAAAAAGCAGTATTTAGATTAATTAACTCACTGTTCATTGCTTTATTACGAAATATTCGTAGATTTGCATTGAATTCATTTAAATACTTTATCCATGGAAAAGTTAACGATACAAGAAGAAGAAGCAATGTTGTACATTTGGGAACTGGGCAGTTGCTTCGTAAAAGACATTGTTGCCAAATATCCAAACCGGCGCCTCCCTACACTACGGTAGCTTCCATCGTCAAGAACCTGGAACGCAAGCAGTATGTTACAGCCGCACGCGTAGGAAATACGTACCAATATACACCCGCTATCCGTGAAAGCGAATACAAACGTACCTTTATGAGCGGTTTTGTGCGCAACTACTTTGAAAATTCTTATAAGGAAATGGTTTCGTTCTTCGCCAAAGACCAGAAGATTTCGGCCAATGACCTGAAAGATATCATCAATATGATTGAGAGAGGAAAAGAGTGAAGATTTATGATTCTTGATTTATGATATATAACATCCGGAATAAGGGAAATATTTCATGATTCAAGAAACACATAAATCATAAACTATAAATCATACTTCAAAAGATGTTGGCCTATTTTCTAAAAATCAACGTAGCCATTGCGCTATTTTATGCGTTTTACCGGCTATTCTTCTATAAAGACACGTTCTTCACGTGGCGCAGGGTTGCTTTGCTCTGTTTCTTTGCCGTATCTGCCGTCTATCCATTACTAAATATACAAACTTGGATTACGGCACAGGAACCTATGGTTGCCATGGCAGATTTATACGCTGACATCGTTTTGCCGGAGTTTACCCTGACGCCGGAAAAGACAACTTTCGACTGGAAAGCAATCCTGCTCCAAATGGCTGGTTTTGTTTATTGGGGAGGAGTAGCCCTACTAGCTGCCCGTTTTCTTATACAACTGGCAGGCATTATTCGGCTAGCTTTCCGTAGCCGGAAAACGAAGATTGGAAATACCAACGTACACTTGCTTAAGCAAGCAAGCGGACCTTTTTCGTTCTTTCACTGGATTTTTATTCATCCGACTTCACATACAGAAGATGAACTAAGCGAAATATTAACCCACGAACAGACTCATGCCAACCAATGGCATTCCATTGACGTACTTGTCAGTGAGATTGTATGTACATTTTGCTGGTGCAATCCCTTTGCCTGGCTCATGAAACGGGAAATCCGCACCAATCTGGAATATCTGGCGGACAACCGTGTACTGGAAACCGGGCATGATTCCAAAGCCTATCAGTATCACCTGTTAGGATTGTCACATCAAAAGGCTGCAGCAACCATCTATAACAGTTTCAATGTTTTACCTCTAAAAAAACGCATCAAGATGATGAACAAAAAGAGAACAAAAGAAATAGGGAGAACTAAGTATCTTATGTTCCTCTCCCTTGGCAGCCTTACTTATGATTGTCAGCAATATCGAAACCGTGGCACGCACCACGAAGGAAGTTGCCAGAGATGTCATAGAGGCTGTGGAAGATAATCTGACGTCAGATCCAACGGCGCCGGATATGGAAGTTGCTACTGAAACGGCACCGCTGGAAACACCGGCACCGCAACAGGATAAAGACAAGCTTGTGACTTACAAAGGGGTAGTAGTGGATAAAGACGGAAAAGCGGTGGAAGGCGCTGAGTTTTTCGTTGATGGCGACTACAAATTACCACAAGGTCAATCGTATGTCACGGGAAAGAACGGTAATTTTTCTTTCAAAGCATTCGAGAATGCTAAAATGATAGTTATTTGGAAAAAAGATGGAAAAATGATGGGGGTACCCGCCACTGTCAACAAAGAAAACAACTCCAACATGAAGATTGTCATGGATAGGGAATGGCAAAATCCACCTGCCGATGACCCGGACAATCCAGTGTTTGAGGTAGTGGAAACAATGCCGGAATACCCTAATGGCGGAATGCCAGGAATGATGGAATTCTTATCGAAAAACATCAGATATCCGGTGAATGCACAGAAGAATGGCACACAAGGACGCGTTACTGTACATTTTGTTGTAAACGCAGACGGAAGTCTTTCCAACATAGGAATTATCCGTGGAGTAGACCCTGAATTGGACGGTGAAGCAGTGCGCGTTATCAGTGCAATGCCTAAATGGAAACCCGGTACACAGGGAGGAAAACCTGTCCGGGTGAAGTATACAGTTCCTGTAATGTTCCGCTTAAAAGATGACGCAGTCCCAAAAGAAGACTACAAGCCTATAGAAAAAGTCGATGAAATGGTAGTCGTGGCTTATGCCCCTAAGGAAGAATCGCCTGTCAATGAAGACGTAGTATTTGAAGTAGTGGAAGAAATGCCTTCATTCCCCGGTGGCACGAATGGATTAATGCAATATTTATCCAAAAATATCAAATATCCGGTAGAGGCACAAAAGGAAAAGGTGCAAGGACGGGTAGTCATACAAATGATAGTCGATAAAAATGGTAATGTCACACGTCCTAAAATCATCGAGGGCGTAAATCCATCTTTGGATGCAGAAGCAATCCGTGTTACTACGAACATGCCTAAATGGAAACCGGGTACGCAAAGAGGAAAAGTAGTAGACGTGAAATACACATTCCCTATCGTTTTCAGATTACAATAAAGTAACCTCTATTCAGTTTAAATTCTCTCTTACACAATAGATTATCCGCAAGTCCTCCCCCTGATCATTTATTCCGGCATCAAGGGGAGGATGCAGATAATCATAAAATTCTTGCACCATGAAAAAGCTACTTATTCTATTATCCTTCTTATTTATAATCAACACAGTCAATGCACAGGAAGACCAAAAGGAATACTTGCAGAAAGTACTCAATAACCTCGAAAAGGTAGAGTCGGCAAGCTACACGAGTTTTAATGAATCCTGGCAACCCGGTGATACAGTTCCAATATTCACTAATTCTGATTATACTAATGAATACAATAATCCGAATGATAGTACCGTTGGAGCGAGTTATGCTTCTTTTGAAACGAAAGACATGGACAAAATGACCTTTTGCTATGACGGGCACAAAAGAGTACTGGTGTATGATGAGCACAAAACAATCGTAGAAGACAACTTCACCGCCCGGTCACTCCCTTTCAGACCATTGATTGGTCCTTTTTATAACTATACAAAAAACATTATAAAATATGCCCTGCAAACAAAGGACAACATAACCGTTGACTTGCAAGATAAAGGTAATGATTATTTTTTCAGATTGGTTATTGAAGAAGATACCCAAGTGGAATTCTTCGGTAAAGCCTATCACATGCCGGAACCGCCATTTTATGTAGAACCGACCTCAATCTATGAGCTATGGATACGTAAGTCGGACAATCTACCTTATAAAGCACGGAGAGAAATGTCGCATGATATATCAGTTACGACTATTACATCCGTAGAATTCAACAAGTTGTCCATTAATGATTTCAATGTATCTGATTATTACCCAAAGGGGTATACTGTTGAGCCATACGGATACGGTAATAAAAAAGCTGCCTCAGCACCCGAACTTACAGGCAAGCAGGCCCCAGAATGGACTTTAAACGACTCCAATGGCAATCCAATATCACTTGCCAACCAAAAAAAGCAAAGTGTTGCTAATCAACTTTGCCGGAATAGGTTGTGGTGCCTGTCAGGCTGCCGTTCCCTTCCTGAAAGAATTGAAAGGCAAATTCAATAATGAAGATTTCGACCTTATAGCAATAGAAGGCTGGAGCCGGAAGGAACACTCCATTCAAGTTTATGCAAATAATAAAAAACTTAATTACACCATTCTGAATGCAAACGACCAGGTAATCAAAGACTATCAAACAGGGAATGCAGCCCCCTTCTTCTTCATACTGGATGAACACCACATTATCAGAAAAGTTATCAGGGGATATGGCAATGAAAGAACAAACAAAGAAATTATGGATGCCATAACGGAATTATTATAGAAACATGTCCCAATAAAAAACAGTAGATTGAGCTATCCATACTCAGTCTACTGTTTCTTTTTATAAATATAAGGGATACTTCTTATTTCTGCATCTTCACCACTTCCGTCGGTGCCATTTCCACATTCCGCTTATCTACCTGGCGAACCACACTTGCCGCTAATTGCAGGAAAGCACGTCCTGTCACAGTATTCTCATCAAGCGCTACCGGTGTACCTTTGTCGCCACTTTCGCAGATGCTTTGTACAATAGGAATTTGCCCCAATAAAGGTACATTCATTTCCTCTGCCAGCTTCTTAGCGCCTTCCTTACCGAAAATATAATATTTATTTTCCGGTAGTTCGGCAGGCGTAAACCAAGCCATATTCTCTACCAGACCGAGAATAGGAACATTTACCTTTTCATTGACAAACATATTGATACCTTTACGAGCATCGGCCAATGCAACGGCTTGCGGAGTACTGACTACGATAGCCCCGTCAAGGCGAGCGTCTGCACCACTGTCAAGTGAATATCGCTTGTACCGGGAGGCAGGTCGATAAGGAAATAATCAAGGTCGCCCCAATTCGCATCACCTATCAGTTGCTTCAAAGCATTGCTCGCCATACCACCACGCCACAAAGTTGCCTGGTCAGGATCAACAAAAAAACCTATGGAAAGTAGCTTTATACCATATTTCTCAACCGGTACAATCAGGTCACGTCCTTCTACATTTTCTGCGTAAGGACGTGCATCTTCTACCTGAAACATCTTCGGCATAGACGGACCGAAAATATCAGCATCCAGCAAACCTACTTTATAGCCCAACTTTGCCAAAGCTACTGCAAGATTGGCAGATACCGTTGATTTACCTACCCCACCTTTACCAGAAGAAATTCCGATAATATTCTTTACCTGAGGCAATAACTTACCCGGTTCAGGACGTGCCGCCTGCTTACTCTCCGTAGCAATAACAACCTCTACCTCATTGGATACATAGGTATGAATAGCTGTTTCAGCAGCTTTTATTACAGACTTCATAAAAGGATCGGTCGGCTTCTCAAATATCAATGAGAAACTGACTTTCATGCCTTCAATACGCAAATTATCAGCAACCATTTCCGCTTCTACAAGGTTCTTTCCGGTGCCGGGATAACGCACTGTTGCCAGTGCATCTAAAATCAGTTTAGGATAAAGTGTCATAATCTAAAGTTGTGATAGAGTGATGAAGTGTTAAGGTGATAAAGTGACTATCAGTTCAGCACTTTATCACCCTAACACTTCATCACTATGTATTATTTTGAAGTTTGCAGTCCGCTCCGCTTACTGCGGTTATAACTGCGATATTCATCTAACTCTATTTCTACATCGGGTTCATGCAGTTCACCTTCTTTCGGCAAATGAAACTTGATATACTTGATGTTCAATCCACGGTCCAACCATTGTTGTTCGTAATAGGTTTTGATGCTGAGTATTTCATCAGCCATGCCGGAGTGATACAGATCTTCTGTCATCACATCCACTGGAAGGCTATTCTCCTCAATCATATAACGGGTATAAGTGAACATAAAGTTACTATCTGTCTTGAGATGAATGATACCATCCGGTTTCAGGAATCTACGGTAGCGCTCCATGAAATAAGTGGAAGTTAAACGCTTTGTGGCCTTCTTCATCTGTGGATCAGAGAAGGTCAACCAGATTTCACTCACTTCATTTTCTGAAAAGAAACGATCGATGATTTCGATGTTCGTACGCAGGAAAGCGACATTCTTCATGCCAGCCTGCATCGACTCCGTAGCACCAGACCACATACGGGCACCTTTGATGTCTACTCCGATAAAGTTCTTATCTGGAAATAGCCGTCCCAGTCCTACTGTATATTCACCGCGTCCGCAACCCAATTCCAAAAACAATGGGATGGTCATTCTTAAAGAACGACTCATTCCATTTTCCTCTCATCTCAAAAGGCACGTTATCTACTGCCGAATAGGGGTATTCGAACACATGCGGATAACTTGCCATATCGGCAAACTTCGCTAACTTACCTTTACTCATGCGTTATTCTACAATGGTTACCCAGCCATGCGTGTCAGGTTCGTCACCATATTGAATACCACGCAACTTATTGTATAACTTCATGCATACAGGTCCCGGTTTGCCGTCTTTGGCAATAACATAAGAATGATTATTCTCCGGATCGTCAATACGTTCAATCGGGCTTATTACCGCAGCAGTACCACAAGCACCAGCTTCCTCAAAAGTAGAAAGTTCTTCTTCTGCAATCGGACGGCGTTCAACCTTCATGCCCATATCTTCAGCCAACTGCATCAAGCTCTTATTTGTGATAGAAGGCAGGATGGAAGTAGATAAAGGAGTTATATAAGTATTATCCTTGATGCCGAAGAAGTTGGCTGCACCACATTCATCAATGTATTTCTTTTTCTTTGGCATCCAGATAGAATTCTGCAGAATAACCCGCTGCATGAGCCTCCTGGCTGGCACGCAAACTGGCTGCATAATTACCACCCACCTTATAAATACCTGTTCCGAGAGGAGCCGCGCGATCGTACTTACGAGTAATCACGTAAGGAGTAGCAGCAAAACCACCTTTAAAGTATGGACCTACCGGAGTAACAAAGATCAGGAACATATATTCACTGGACGGACGAACCCCCACTTGTGCACCTGTTCCGATCAGTAACGGACGAATATAAAGAGAAGCACCGCTTTCGTAAGGCGGAATAAAACGCTCATTCATCTTCACTACTGCGAGTACAGCTTCTTTGAAACGTTCTGTGGGTAATTCTGCCATCATAATACCACGACAGGTAGACTGCAAGCGAGCGGCATTCTCTTCCAAACGGAAAATACGAACTTTACCATCTTTACCACGGAATGCTTTCAATCCTTCGAATGCCTCCTGACCATAATGCAGACAGGTAGCTGCCATATGCATATTGATCAGTTCACTACTACTGATTTCAAGTTTTCCCCACTCACCTTCCCGGAAATTAATTCTCACATTGTAATCTGTCTTCATATATCCGAACGGCAGATTAGCCCAATCAAGTTCTTTCATATCTCAAAGTATTAGTTACTGCATTACGTACAATTTGCAACAAAAATAGCTTTTATTCTTCAGATTCTCGCTTCTCCGACAGTAATTTTTCAATTTCCTTGTCGGCTTTGGTCAATTTATCGCTGCAAAACGCAATAATCTCATTCGCTTCCTTTATTTTTTCAGCAAGCGCATCGATTTCCAGCTCGTTATTGTCTATCTGACTGACAATCTTCTCCAGACGTTCCATTGCCTGGGAATAGGTTTCTTTTTTTCTTCGGAGCAGGCATATCTATATTTTTATTTTAATTAACGCCATTATGGATATCTTGAATTATATCCATAAGCTATAAATCTGTTACTATAGAAACAATCTCCCCTTGATAAAGGCGAGTGACTATTTCATCGTTCAGCTGCAATACATCCCCGTTTTTTACAACTTTTCCATCTTTCAACGTGATACTATAGCCACGTGCCAGCATCTTCTCGGGAGAAGCATCAGCAAGACGTTGTTGTAACAACTCCAGACGATGCCGTTGACGCGAAAGTAAAGTCTGAACAGCCAGCGAAATATCTTTCCGGGTAGTCAGTAATGCAAGTTTGGCATCGGACACACGCCGGACAACAGCAGAAGGAATACGGTTTCTGTATGAAATCAATTTACGATGTTCTTCTGTCAGACGGGAGCGCACACTTTCATGCAGTTGACTGATAAGTACTTCCAGTTCATCAGCGGCAAGATCCATACAATTTATAAGATACTCCGCAGCAGCAGTCGGAGTCTTCACACGGGTATGAGCCACAGAATCAAGTACTGTATCATCTCTCTCATGTCCTATACCAGTGATTATGGGCAACGGAAACTGAGCACAAGCAGCAGCAAGCAGATAGGTATCGAAACCGGACAAATCAGAAGTAGCCCCACCGCCACGGATAATAACCACAGCATCAAAAATCTTCCTGACGATTCAGAATAGCATCCAGAGCAGATAATACAGATTCTTCCACACGATCGCCTTGCATCAATGCCGGAAATAATTCCGTATGAAAGAAGAAGCCACGGGAATTATTTTTTAACTGATGGCAAAAGTCCCCGTAACCTGCGGCTGTAGGTGATGAAACTACTGCAATACGCTGGGGCAAGACCGGCATTTCCAGCTCCTTATTCAAGGTCAACACCCCTTCCTCCTCAAGTTGTTTTAATATCTCCCGGCGCCGGCGTGCCATATCACCCAAGGTATAAGTAGGGTCAATATCCTGCACAGTAAGACTGTAGCCATAAAGTTCATGAAAACTGACAGTAACCTGAACTAAAACCTTAATACCTGAAACAAATGCCTGTCCCGTCGACTCTTCAAAATAAGGTTTCAACAAACGATATACATTTGCCCAAATGGTTCCACGCGCCTTTGCTATCAGATTATTACTACGGGGATCTTTCTGAATAAACTCCAGGTAACAATGTCCGGTACTGTTCGTACGCACATCGCTCAGCTCTGCCTGCACCCAATATTCATCGGGCAGGCATTGTTCAAGGCTCCGACGCACCAAAGCGTTTAAATCATACAAAGACAATGCTTCCATTCTGTTCATTTACGTATTACAGGTCACACATCACCAATAGCAGTATGTAATCTATTATTTATTCTTCAACTTATACTCATTGTATGCTTTCCACATATCAGGTACCCCATATCCATAGATATTATCGGGAAAATCCGCACGGTCACCGGACCGACGTACCAATTCAATCACTTCTTTTGCTGTCAACTTCGGACAAGCCTGCCACAAGCAAGTCACCATACCACACATGATAGGAGAAGAGAAAGAAGTACCATTAGCCCGTCCCTGATTACCATCCGGACGGATGACGTCTGATCCTGACCCTACTGCAACTACATCAGGCTTCACACGATGGTCTGCAGTATTACCAATAGATGAGAAAGGGGCCAATGTTCCTTTCTTATCAACAGCTCCTACCGTCAATACATTTTCCGCATCTCCCGGAGGGGTAATTTTCTTCCAAGAACCCATGCCGGAATTACCAGCACTACATACCAGCACCATTCCCTTATCAGCAATGCGTGAAGCCTGACGAGACATCAAAGCATGCCGTCCATCCAAATCACGGTATTTATAATTCTTTGATTTGTCATCAAACGTATAATACCCCAAAGAGGTATTAATCACATCCACTCCCACACTATCGGCAAATTCTACGGCAGCCGACCAATAATCCTGCTCTACCAGATGTTCCGAATATTCGTCTTCACTACGAAGCAACCAGAAGGAAGCTTCGGGTGCTGTCCCTGTCATAATCTCAGGCTGATTCATTCCAATGCAAGACAGAACGCTCAAGCCATGACTGCTCTCCGCAAAAATATCCGCTTGGGGATTCACAAAATCTTTTGTACCCAAAATATGAATATTCTGCATAGCAGTAATCTTATCTACATTGTGGAAACCGGCATCAATAACTGCAATCGTCATTCCCTGACCTTTGAAACCTGCTTCATGCAGTTTATCTCCATTGCTCAGTTGAATCTGAGTGATAGCACGCCCATAGATACTATCCGGATGCAGGATCGGTTGATTGATTACAGAATCCCGTTCCGTTGACATTGTCGGTTTATCAGCACCGGGAGAAAACCATACCTTTTCCGTAGAACGTACAAAAGGTAATGCTGCAATGCGGTCTATTAAAGTAGTATCGTTACAAGATACTGTTACAAAATTATCCCACTTTCCAAACCACCACAATATTCACTCCCTGCTTGCGGATTTCATCTATATATTTGCGGCACACCGGAAGATCAGTAGAATCAATCGGAAGATTCTGCTTTTTACGTCGCTCAATAGCCTTTTCCGACAGGAACTTCTCAGGACGTTTTAACGAATACTCTGTAGCAGCCTTGTCTTTTAAACTGATGCGATACTTCAATGAATCTTGCTGTGCGGACACACCTGTCATAAACAGGATGAAAGCCCCAAAAAAAGAAATAATTTTCTCATTCTATTACTATCCATTACTTATTTATTTTCTGCAATAACCAAGCCAATGCCCCGCTGGGAAGCAATAAACGAGCCCCCCCACTACCCGCCTTCCAATATAGAATACAGCTGACTGCCCGGGTGCAATAGCTGATGCTTCGGACAAGAAATGTACAAACAGCCGCCCGTCTTCCAGCCTTTTCACCGTGCAGGGAATCGGTTTGCTACGATAACGGATACGTACTGTCAAGTCAGGAACCGAGAAGAATTCCTGTTCATCGATAATGTTATCCTGTTCGGTCAGCATATATTCGGTCTGTAGTTGTTCGGCATCACCCAGCATCACTGTATTCTTCTGCGGATTTATCTTCAACACATAAGCCGGTTTGCCCAAAGCTATTTCCAGGCCTTTCCGCTGTCCGATGGTATAATAAGGAAAACCTTTATGCTCGCCCAACTTCACCCCTTCGGAATTGACAAACCATCCGGGACCGATTTCACGGTCTATTTCAGGAGAATGTTCGCGCAGGAAGTCCCGGTAATCACCCTTGATGAAACATACCTCCATGCTCTCCCCTTCTTCCGCCTTCAACTGATAGCCTTTCTCGCGCAAATACTTCCGTACTTGCAACTTAGTATAAGTGCCCAGCGGGAAAAAAGGCAACGTCTCAGCACATCCTGCCCCAGTCGCCAGAGAAAATAAGACTGGTCTTTCTTATCGTCATCTCCGGCCACTATATATATCTTTCCATTCTTTTCTTCCAGACGGCTATAATGCCCGGTAGAGATAAATGCGCAGCCAAGCTTATCCGCCCACTCAGTGAGTATGCGAAATTTAAACGTCGGATTACACATCACGCACGGATTGGGTGTCCGCCCCTGGCAATATTCATCAATAAAGTTCTGCACAATTACTTTGCGAAAAGCCTCACGCTCATCGGCCACATGGTGTTCGATGCCCATGCTATCGGCAAGTTGCCGCGCCTCCACCGGTTCGTCTCCCCACACCCACATGGTGAGACCGATTATCTCATAGCCCTGCTCCCTCAGCATCAGGCAAGTGGCAGTACTGTCTATACCTCCGCTCATGCCGACCAATACTCGCTTCTCAGGTCTGTCCATTTTAGAATATTCATTCAATTAGCTTACAAAAATAAATGATTTCGGGGAGAAGAAATAGAAAAGGCATACCTTTTTCACATGACTTCACATCATTCTCTTTGTTTCTCCCTATCTTTCCGTATCTTTGCAGTTACGAAAAACTTACGAGTTGTACAACTGGAGCAGCCTGAGTTGTACAACTGGAACTGCACGAGTTGTACAACTCGTAAGTTCTCCGTAGTAAGCAAAAATAAGGATAGTAGTAAGTACACAACTTAATAGTAGTAATATGTCAATTCCATACTTAGTAAGACAAAAAACAAACCTGCTGAATAAAGCAAAAAGCGGACTATGGTATGCCGTCATCCGTAAGTTTCAACGCCGTGGCGGAGTAAATGAAAAAGAACTGGGAGAACTGGTGGCCATGCGCGGAGGTTTTAACCGCGGAATGGTGGAGGGAGTGCTGACCGCCGTCAGCGAAGTAATAGAAATGGAACTCAGTAAAGGACAATCGGTCATCATACGGGGCTTCGGTACCTTTCAAACTGCCTTGACCAGCAAAGGATTCGAGCATCCGGGTCAGGTGACTCCCGGAGAAGTCAGCGTATCGAAGGTCTATTTCATGGCAGACCGCAACCTGCTCAGACGCCTCAAGAAGGTAAACTGCTATCGCATACCCTTAAGCTATTACCTCCCCAAAGAACTACTGACACCTGAAATTCTGGAAGAAGAAAAAGGATTGAAAGAGGAAGGGCAAATATAACAGAATTCCCCTCGCAAGCGCATCACAAGCCTGAGGAGTACTTCATAACACCTCTTTCTTCAGAAAGTCCGACAAATGCAGATGCTGTATGCCTTGCACATCTCCTCCACGATTAAACTCATCCAGACTGACAACATACTTTGGATAATTATCCGGTATATTCATCAGATTGCCAAACTCCCGCTCCCGGGTTTTGTCATCTATCATCAGATAAGCAACTTGCACATATACTCGCTTACCTTGTTTCACCCCAACAAAGTCTATCTCTTTCTGGGCATTATCACCCACATACACATCATATTGCAAAAAGAGCTGATATGGAGATAAACAGCATTTTCCAGTAATTTCTGTATGTCCCGCTGCAGATTGAAGCCCAAATGGCAATTCCGCAAACCTAAATCTTCAAAGAAATATTTGTCACCAATCTCAAACTTCCTCAATCCAGTGACATCAATCCTCCTATTTTATTAATTAAATAAGCACTGCTCAGAGCTTTCAGGTAATTAATAACCTGAGGAGTAGATATATCTACCCTTTGTGACTTCAAATACTTACTAATATTATTTGCTGAAAAAAGACTTCCTACATTATCAGCCGTATACAATGCCAATGTCTCAAGGAAGTCTACATTGCGAATCCCCTCACGCTTCACTACATCTTTCAACAATATGGTAGAATAAATATTCCGAAGATACTCAAACGCCAGTTCATCCGTCAGTTGCAAACGAGATAAGTAAGGGAGTCCACCATAAGTGAGATATAACATCAAACTTTGGTTGTTATCTTCCAATTGATGAAATTCTAAAAACTCCGGATAATTCAAACTGTGTACATGAAACTCCACATATCGTCCTGAAAGATAAGTAGACAACTCTCCTGAAAGCATTTTAGCATTGCTACCGGTAATATAAATATCGCAACTATCTCTTGCCTGCAAGCTACGCAACACATGTTCAAAGCCATCAATATCCTGCACTTCATCAATAAAGAGATAGTTATCCACACCTTCCTGAAATTTATCGCGCAGATATTCAAACAAATCCGTATCATTCCGGATGCCCCTGAATTCTTCGTATTCCATATTGATATAAGAGAATATTTGCCTGGGGATTCTCTCTAAGAATATCAATTTGAAGCTGTTTTAAGATACAACTCTTCCCTACCCGCCGTTGTCCGGTCAGCACTTTGATGATGCCCTTCCCAATAAAAGGACGTATTCTATTTGTATACAAAGGACGGTTTATCAGCTTCATTCTTTTATAATTTATGATTAATAAACAATGCAAATATAGCAATTTTATTAAGTATAAATTATAAACCATATAAAAAGATGCGGCATTTATTAAGTACAAATATCAGCAAACTCTCCTACGCATCCTCAAACAGGAACACTTCGTACAGATTACGCGGAATTTCACGGAATAAGCAAAAAATCCGTGAAATCCGCGTCTGAATATCAACGCCAAAGTAACTGTGCCATGTGATACAAACTTCTACGCCAAGTCAGGAATTCATGCGCCGTATCGGGAGAAACGAACGACGTAGCCTTGAAACCGGCAGCCTTGAGGTCGTTCACAGCCTTAGTCACACCATCCGGATTCTCCTTGCTTCCGCAACTGATGAAGATGGATTCCACCTGCTTTTTATCCTTGATATCGTCCGGTGCATAAGTACCACCGCTCAACAGTCCATAGTAATTGAATACTTCCGGACGTCGCAGAGTAATCAGTTTCGTCTCAAAGCCACCCATAGAAAGTCCTGCCATAGCACGGTGCTTCTTGTCGGCCTGTGTACGGAAGTTACTATCAATATAAGGTATTAGTTCGTCCACCAGCACCGTTTCAAACTCCTTAGCCGTGAACTCTTTGATATGCCCAAATTTCACATCATTCGTCATGCCATACGTCATTACAATGATGAACGGTTCAATCTTGCCTTCGGCAATCAGGTTGTCCATAATCAGATTCGCATGCCCCTGGTTGGACCATGCCGTTTCATCTTCTCCCCATCCGTGCTGTAAATAAAGAACCGGATACTTCTTCTTATCCTTGCCATAAGTGGGCGGTGTATAAACAAATGCACGACGGTGAGTGTCCGTACTCTTGGAATAGAAATAAACCTGCTGAACATTGCCGTGAGGCACTTGTTTCATGGCATAGAAATCTTCGTCATGAGCCGGAATCTCAATGCCGCTTTCCCATCGGCAAGAACCGTAATAATTCTTGGCGCCCGGGTCATTAAACACGCCACCGTCGATAGTGAGGTGGTAATAATGGAATCCCTCGTCCATAGGGCCATCTGTAGTACCCACCCATACACCTTCTTTATCCTTGCGGAGAACTGTGCCGCCACGACCTCCCAGTCCAAGGCTGACAATGACTGATTTGGCATCAGAAGCAACTACACGGAAGCGGGCATATCCTTGCGAATTAACCATAGGATACTGCTGTCTGGGCTGATTAAGCACAGAAGGACGGAAATCTTCTTTCACCACAGCATTATCGCGTGCCGGATCAAAATCCTTAATGATGCTATAGACACGTTTCGGCTTGTAATTCTCATCGTAAGGCAACGGATAATTGCGTGCGCCGAGCCATGAGTCGCGATCGGAAAGATTCCAGAAAGTAACATTGTCTACCACATCCTTATGCTTACGAAGCACTTTAAACAGGCGAGCATACTGATCTTCCTGAAGCGTTTTCACTACCTGACTGATATTGCCGCCGTCACGACTGAAATTGAGCTGTCCTCCCATCTCCTGATTGGCACGAATATCCAACTCAGTAATATGGATATGTTTCACTATCGTAGAATATTTCGTCAGGGCAGCATCTACATCTTCCATACTCGGACCGTAGACATTGTAATGTCCCTGCATGCCGATACCATCAATGGGCACACCTTCTTCCTTCATGGATTTCACCATATTATAGATGCGGTCGCGCTTTCCAGGATCGGCAGCATTATAGTCATTATAGAAAAGGAGTACATTAGGGTCGGCCTCACGGGCATAAATAAAGGCTTTCTTAATGAACTCGTCACCGGCAATCTGATAAAGGGGGGAATTACGATATGGACTTGGTTGCTTCTCCCATGCCTCGCCGGCCACCCTGCCAGCCACCATCGGAGATAGCTTCGTTCACCACGTCCCACGCATATATCACGTCTTTATAACGTTCCACGATGGCTGTGATATGATGCTTCATATTCTGGAATAATTTCTCTTTCGACACAAAATCGCCTTTTTTCATCCTTATACATCCATTCTCCTATCTGGGCATGCCACATCAAGCAATGCCCGCGAAGTTTGATACCGTTGCTACGGCAAAAGTTGGCGATCTTGTCGGCATTCTCCCAGTTGAACTGTCCGTAGGCAGGCTCGGTGGGTTGCGGCTTCATGTCGTTTTCCGCCGTAATACTGTTAAAGTCTTTTTTTGATGATGGCAATCTGTTCGGGATTTGCTATGTTACGCATATTAACAGCCACGCCAATAGAGAAGTAATCTTTATAAGCATCCTTCAGTCCTGTTTCGCCGCTTTGTGCGAACCCGTTATTTGCACTCATGGCAAATGCCAACGCGCAAAGAGGGGAAATTTGAATAAATGTTTCATCTGATAATTATTTAAAAGGTTTTTCATTGTATATCCGTATACTATGATATCATATATACATTATTTAATGTTTGCTATTGGAAACGGTTGCAAAAGAATGCTTTTTTTAGAGAGAATCCCCATATCTGTGTTACAAGTTTTTTTCGCTTATGTTACCTCCTCTAATAAAAAGTGAAGGAAAACGTCTTTTTATGGTTGACACCACCACTAAAATGAAAAAAGAAAAAAGAGAATTGTAACTAAAAAAACGAAATACACATGACATAAAAACATAACACGTATGTCTGAACTTTGCCGCCATAAATTAATCGACTACAACTAAGAATTATGAAGAAAAGCGCATTGATGTTGCTCATCATTTTGTTGCCACTGGCTGTGAAAGCTCAAACTCCATACCGCAACGAAGACGGAAAGAAGATTGATAAAGAAGAGCTGGAAACAAAAGATTATCTTCCGGAAATACATGGTACTACCTATCCGCACCAAGTTCGAGTATCAGACAGAAATGGCTGCCAGCCGCTTCGAAGTGCGCAATGCGCGTATTAGTATTACCGGCAATGTATTACCGATAGTGGCTTATAAAGCAGAAATCGACCTCTCCGACGAAGGCCAAATCAAGATGCTGGATGCCTACGCCCGGCTTTTCCCAATAAAAGGACTAACCGTCACCGCCGGACAAATGCGCGTCCCCTTTACCATCGACGCCCACCGCTCGCCGCACCAGCAATATTTTGCCAACCGTTCATTCATTGCGAAACAAGTCGGTAACGTACGTGACGTTGGCGTTACATTGGGATATAAACTCGGAACTGAAATACCTGTTACATTAGAGGGCGGGCTTTATAATGGTTCGGGACTGACCAACCAGAAGGAGTGGCACAAAGAAGTGAATTACTCCGCCAAAGCGCAATTCCTGTTTGCCCAAAAACTTAATCTGGCTTTAAGCATACAGAGCATTCAGCCGCAGGATGTACGGGTTAACTCTTATGACATCGGTGCTTTCTATGAATTCGGACGCTTCCATATTGAAGGAGAGTATTTGTACAAAACTTATGCAGACAATGCCTATGACAACGTGCATGCCGTAAATAGTTTTATCAACTACGACCTGCCTCTACGAAAAGTATTCAACAAGATGTCTTTCCTGCTACGCTACGACATGATGACCAGCCAAAGCGATGGGAAAGCCATTGATGAAGAAACCGGCGCTTTGACTACCACCGACTACAAACGCCACCGTATAACCGGAGGTGTCACTTTCAGCCTCAGCAAGGCATTCCGCACAGACCTCCGGCTGAACTACGAGAAATACTTCTATGCCAAAAACAGTATTACCAAAGAATCTGAACAAGATAAGATTGTATTAGAACTGATGGTTCGGTTCTAATGCACGCAAATCTTTCAGACAATCAGCTCCGACCGGAGGCCGATACAGGATACCGAATATATTAATCAAATACCCTGTCAGAACAAACGATGGGAGCTACCCTTATACGCAATCCACTGAATATATCAGGGGTTGTAGGCGGCGGGGGTACTCCCCTCGCCGCTCATGAACAGATATCCCACTATTATCATTACCGAGCCAATTAGTAGAATTACATAATTTCTCCTGCCAAATACCGTTTCGCTCTGCTTTATTATTTTTTTCATTGTATATCCGCATACTATGATATCATATATTCATGACTTAATGTTTACTATTGAAAACGGTTGCAAAAAAAAGAATGCTTTTTTAGAAAAATTTGCTATATATATGTTACACGTTCATTCGCTTATGTTACCTCCTTTAGTAAAAGTGAAAGGAAATGGACTTTTGAGGTTGGTACCGCCACTCAAAAAACGACAATGGAGACACATTGATATACTGGTATCCCATGGGGTACATGGTCGTAAGCTGGCACTTTGTGTGAACTTAGCGAAGGCCAAAGCTTTGGGAAAAAAGAACTGTCTTGTCGATGGCTTCAACGAAAATATTCTGTCACAACATCTTCCTGATGAAACGAATTATTTCCGAACTCAAACTAATTCCTAACGCAGAAATAAATCGAAGGCTATAGGAAGAGGGGATTAAATTTACAGCAATTGCGGCGTAAATGTTAAGGAAATGCTTTACGAACTACTGAATAAGAAGATATCAATTTATTAACTCTCTCCAAAATCAATTTGTGCTCAACCCTTGATGGAGTATTTCCTATTTTCTTCGCCAAAAGAACAGCTACTTGATAAGCTTCGTCTACATCCCCTATACGCTGTAGAAACTGCATTTGAGCATAATAAATATCTATATTGCTATGTGACATATTAACTGCTATTTTATATTTCATTTTTGCATCATCTATTCTGCCTACATCTTCATATATTATCGCTAAATTGTTACAAAAAGCGACATCCGAAAAGCATTTAGCAGCTTGTTCCATTAACAATAAAGTAGAGTCTCTATTCATTTTATATTTCAATTCAGCAAAAGAGATCAGAAATCGACCATTATCTTTTTAAAAAAAGGATATCCGCAATTAAAAGACTCACAAGCTTCATTATAAGTTTCTATTTCACGTGATTGTTTCACCGCTTTTTCCCAATAGTTAAAGCTCAACATACTAAATAGAAAACAAAATAGAACTGGAATTATTATGCAAGAAGCAAAAAATTTCCCTCTAATCCCAGAACCAACTAAATGGATTTTATACACATTATTAGTACTAACAACAATAGAACAACATATTACATAAACAATTGTCAATGGTATTATTTTAAAAGGGAAATATGATAATGAAACTATTTGAAAAGCGCATAAAGGAAAAAACAATAACGATTTTGTCTTATATGACGTTTTCAAAATATAAGCTACAAATAATACATATAAAATCAAACCGATAAGACCTATAGTCACTGCTATATTTAGAAATTCATTATATGAAGAATGAACAATATCATAATTCAACGCATTGGCTAACTCAGGATGTTCTGTGTAGTGAATACAGACTGATATTCAGGATAATATTTATCAAAAAGCGTAAGGTCCCCAGCCCAAAGGTTTTGAAACAAACATAGCTAATGATACTATCCAAATATAGAGACGCCCCAGTACCGAAATCTCATGCCAATATATAAGAAAGGCTACTCCAATTACCAAGACCGATATCCCTAATATTATATACATCTTGTGGATGTGTCTCGTACGAGCATAATACAACAATAGAACTATTGCCGTAGTAACTATTGCTGTTCTTGCCTGTAAATAGAAGAATAGAAATACTGTTAATCCTACTATTGATACTTGAAAGAAAATCCATTTGCGATTCCCTGTATAGCAAAAAAGGCAAAAGTACGGCTAAATATGCAGATAACATATCGGGATTACCAAAAGTACTACCTACTTCAAAATAAATACTATAATTAGAATTATTCTGAAATATTGCAGAAGGCATATTAATAAATGCGATGCTATGATTAGCGGAACTATTTTTTTTTATCAACGCATCTACACTTTTATTATCGAAATTACTGCGAATAAAGAAATAGAACAGTAGATATATTAAAGAAACAGAATGGTCTATAATATTGCAGTAACCAGCATAGAAGTAAAAAAAATATATAATTAATAATCCTATGATTAATACGTCTGGATAGCTAATAGAAAAAGCTATACGAAAATTTCGCTCTTTTTTATACGCATTATATACAAACATTAGAATAAAAGCAAATTCAAATGCAAATAGCTTTATATAAAAATTATTATTCAAATCCCCAGAAGCTGTTGCAAATGAAACAAAGAAAGGGATAAGCCAAAATAAGTATTGAGCCATAAATGCAAAATGTGAATATGAATACAAAAGGCTCACAAAAACGAATAAGTTTACTCTGTATGGTGAAGAGTAAGTTTATTATGAGCCTTTTGTTTTTCAGACAACTATTTTCTTTTCCTTATTCGACCATATAACCATACAGACATATATCCACCAGCAAATCCCAGAATAGCAGTTTTCAATATGGGAAAAAAATCAGTAGATAGACCAATACATTTATTAATCAGATAAATACAACAAAAGCCTGATAGAAATGCCAAAGTATATCTCGCGTAATTCGGTATAGTCATAACTGCTCCTATTTTGAAATCCAATATGAGATAGCGGCACCTATTGATCCTGCAGCACCTGCACCAATTCCACCTGCAATAGCACCAGGGACTGCTCCTACGCCCCCACCGTAACTTCCAGCAATAGCACCACCAATTGCTCCTTCCACTGCACTTCCAGCATCTTGTCCAACAACCTCTTTACCACCTCCATAATTCCACCAGTCTGAAACAGATTTTTTTGTACTGTCCCATGTTTCGCCAACACTGCTCCAGGCATCATCCCACCAGCCTCTAGTGTAAGTTGGAGGTATTAATTTCCCATTTTTCAGTTGGAAACAGTTTAATTCCTCATCACTGTATCGTTCCACTAAATCTGGTCTATTGTTCAGAATCAAGAACCATTTCATATAGTTTTCTTTCCAATATACATATGAATTATAGCAAGTACTCGTCCCAGCATAAACAGCCGTCGCTTCTATTTCCGACAATTCTTGGTCAGCCTCTTCATTTATTTTATTCAGCTTTCTTACCAATTGTTCGGAACTTTTAGGCTCATCAGCCAATACCCTTTTTATTTTTTTCTATAAAAACTAAAACTTTGGAATTCTCAGACTCTCCTTGAGATCTTGTTACAACATTCGCTTCAAATGTCATTTCATCGTCAAATATAGAATAGTCACCAATCTTTTTTTTTCTTTACAGAATTTTTTTTAATCCTTCTTTAGCAATTAAAAAGTACTGATCTTTTGTTAATTGGTGTATTGTATCGTTTGAACGGGTCTTGGCTTGTTCATAATGTTTTCTGATTGCAATAAAAGCAGATTCAAGCCCTTCATTATGCTGTATTCCCACCGTTTTGCATTCTTCTGGCATATTCAAATTCAAACTGCCTTTAGAAGGCTCAGGGATGTTTAGTTCATCATTAGAACAACTCGTTAAAAGTAAACAGGCAAATACGATGCCTCCAAAAGCCGAAATAATCTTTTTTTCATTTTTTAGTTTTTTAGGTAAATAATGTCTTTTAGGTAAATAATGTCTATTTAGCGCGATATATCGTTTTTTAGTCTTATCATATACAAAAAGAAGTGATTTATGGCAGAGTGAACAAATATCAAGCGTATACAAATGAAACGATTTGCAATTTGTATACGCTTTTAAGTTTAAAAGGCATAAACTTATAGACGCAACATTCTTGCAAAATCGGATAATTTTTCTACCGCAATTCCTATTTTTTTTCTTCATACGGCATCTTCTCATTCGAAATGAAGAAGGCAATATATTCAGTAATCGAGCTATTTCTACGTTAGATATTCCTATATGAAGTAAAAGCATAATACATATATCATCCTCTGATAAAACAGGAAACCGAACACGGAGGTTATCCTGGAAAATTACATTCAATTAGGCATAAACTATTTTCTAACCGAAGTCTATCCGATGGGGTCAAACAATGTAGTGCAAAAAGCCAGCTAATCAACTTCTCTATAGTATCAAAAGTTTCCATTTTCGTAACCATATTTTCTCTTTTTTAAGTTTCAAATCATTTTATATACATTCTTACATAATCGTCTTCCCTAACGGTTTCCGTTTCAAACATTCATTCTGTTTCTTCCGCTATTCTACAATGAAGCTTTACCAAAACCTCTGTTTTCCATTCTGATATTCAAAAATACGCTCATCCATACCACGAGTATGATTTTTCAAATAGAGCAATGAACCATCAGGAACTTCGTACAACAAAGAGTCTGATTGTGGATATGTTTTTCCGGCTGATTTCCATTCTCCTTTATCGCAATAGAACAGCTCATATTCATCATCTAAACGAATAAAATTATCTCTATTACGAGGAGTAAACACGATTCGACTTATTCTACGCGGAGAGTTAAATTCTAAAGCTACCCACCCGCCTGTTGGTTTGGAATAATGAAAAGATGAATATGGATTCCCATCAAACGCATTCAAGCATGGGTGTTCACCAGAATCTTTGCATTCAGAAGGGCATAACACGCTACCACTTAAAGGGACACTATCAATGTGAGATTCAAAAAAAGATATTTCTGATATATCACAATATCCATCTTCCGGTCCATAGTAGCGGGCATATTTATAAGATTTCTCACTATCAACTGTTGCGACATTCCAAAGCCGTTCAGGAAATTCCCTTATAATATGCAATGTATCCTTAATTGAAAAGTCTGAAACGTTACTACCTTCAAACACTCCGTTAAGCATGTGTCGGACAAATGGTTCGAAATATAATTCATACTTATGTGTCAATGTCACATTTACATTCTTGCCTTCCGAGGAAAAAAAAAACGAATATCCCCACTATCTCTTTCCAATAAGAATGGATCACTCTGCATGATCAGCCTGCCTTTCTCATAAGTCGCTAAGCGAAAAACCACATCACCTTCTACATCGCTAAATCTACAGCCTTGATTATAAAGACACCATCCGATAGGTTCCCAATTCATATGACTAGCAATGCACAGATATACAAGCTCTCCTTTTTTCATTGTGCAATATAAGTCATCAGTGCCAATCTTTATTACATGATTTTTCTTTCCTGCATATATGGAAGTAACATCATCAAAACAAGGTTGTCGAAAAGTAGGATAAACATCTTCTGTTGATTTATTCATTCTGCTCACAGTTTCCTTATTTATACTAAATGTACGACGATATACTTTTCCCTTAGGATCCCACATGGCATCCGGATGCTTTAATTCCGGAGTAGGATCAAGAATTGAACAATAGTAGCTATTTCCTTGCTTGTCAAATACAGCATTCCAATAATGCGCTACATTTCCATTACCTCGCATCAACATCAGTTCTTCACTGCAAGGTAATCCCAATGCCCGAAACACATATAGTTGCAAAAAGTAAGTAAAATCCATACAACTCCCAGAACGCCATTCTACCACTTTTTGGGCCATAGAAAGGTCCAAAATCAAATAGCCCTGTAAAATAGACAGGGCCTCTCTGTAATTTTTCCATAAGGAATTGTGAAACAAATAGTGGATCCTCGACTTCCGGTAATCCTCTTATACTATCTAATAAAGGGTTATATTGATTATAAATCTTTTCTCGCCAAGATTCTAACTTTTCGTCCCCAACACGATAAGGTAATATAAACTCACAGAAATTACTAAATGACACATTTTTCCCCCATGGTTGTTCTTGCCATACTTTAAATGCCCATTCTATATTCTCAATTAAATAATCAGGATCTATATTAATATCGCTTATTCTTTTCAATTCATTTAATCGAAAAGAGCCATAAGCACTTAATACAGAGTCAAGCACTGCTTCTGGATACATTGTACCTTTACCATGCAATTCATACAATTTATAATAATCATTCAAAGCATCCCCTTCATAACTATAATGAAAAGGAAGATTTTCTATAAGAAAAACAGCAGCTTGATACTTTAAGGAATCACTTTGATACTTTTCTAATACAGTTTTCAAAGCAGGATTATCATTCAAGACATCCTCAAGTACCGGAAACGTTACCTTAGCAGAATTATAACAGGAGGTTAAGATGCTCACAAAGAGCAAGTAAACAAATAATCTTCTTTTCATTTTTTATTAATAAAACATAGTAAAATCAATCATTAACTACACATTCCCCTGTCAGATACTTTCGTTTTGTGCTGTAAACACAACTCTTATCGATTTCCGAGGTATTGTTCTCACTTCTTACACTTTCATACCAATAAATGAAACCATAAAAGTTACATTGCCGGAAGAAACAGTCAACATGAATTTTCCATCTATATCTGATATCATATCAATTGAATCGGCATCAAATGTATTCAAATAAAAAACAAAACAGTCGGTACAATCATGTTACATGATTTTTCAACAGTGCAACATCTTTCTTTTCGATGTTACATTTCCTTTTAACAGTATTACATTATTCAAATAATCCACTGTATATCAAGAAGATTTTAATCAAATCAAGGAACATAAAGTCAAGTCGTTTTTGGTTAAACAATTTCGGTAAGAAGAAAAAAAAGAATCGCCCAAAATGCCTAAACGAAAAGAAACAGAAGAACTGATGGTTCGGTTCTAATGCACGCAAATCTTTCAGACAATCAGCTCCGCCCAGGCCGATACAGGATACCGAATATATTAATCAAATACCCTGTCAAGCATACGATGGGAGCTACCCTTATACGCAATCTGCTGAATATATCAGGGTTGTAAGCGGCGGGGGTACTCCCCTCGCCGCTCATGAACAGATATCCCACTATTATTATTATCGATCCAATTAGCAGAATCACATAATTTCTCCTGCCAAATACCGTCTCGTTCTGCTTCATTATTTTTTTTTGTTCCCATGTTCTTCTTTAGTTCTAGTTCTTATAATGACCCCATGTTTGGGGCAAATAGTGCATATTTATCTTCAAACCGTCTGTTGCTCTCTTTATAACTCTCCTAATCTACCTTCTTCAGAAGTTCATTACATTGGTTCCATTGCCAGAATTTATAGATACAATCATTGCGGACCATTTCCATACGGTTCCCCTTTAATGAAAAAGCCCAGTTGATATAATCTTCCGCTTCGGCTATCAAATGCTCTGTCAGGGTTATCGCTTTCATCTTTTCGCCCAATGCGGCATAGGCTGTTGCTATGCTATAAGAACCGCTTTCATACGTTTCGGGAACATTATATCCCGGAACAGCCTGTTCCGCATAAGCAAGTACTTTCTTTGCACGCGCAGGGTCTCCTTGTATTATCAGTTCTTTGGCCAGTTGCGCGAAAAGCCTGCGATGATACCAACACGTACGCAGGGTTGTTTCATCCAGATAGAGCCCCGGAGTATTCAGCCCGCCATATTTATATCTGTTCATTACATTGTCATAAAGCCTTTCCACATCTACTGCATAAGGCCTGTTTTCGTCGGCATCTCCCCACTTCTTATAGTCAAAAGGCGTAAAGCGGAATGCTAATCCTTCCTGCACAAAGTAATTGTCAAACTTCAGTTTACTGACACTCCCTACGGAGATTGCAAGGTAAAGCGGACGCTCCCAATTACAGTTCGCCAGTATCTCCAGCATCAGTAAATCTACTTTGTTCAGCATACGTATATCTTTTAAAGGAATATAAAGTTTGTCCGGTATCGCATCTTTCAGTTCTTCCCCTTCAACTGCCGGATTGCTTCAGGAAGCATGATTCCCGAACGAAGCAGCGCGTCCTTATCAATATGGATATTTATCGTATCCGTAGGAATTACATTAAATTCCTGTCTCTCTGAGAATATCCAATATTTCAAGATATTTTTTACTTCAAACGGGTCTTCTCCAAAGCTGTCACGTGCTTCCTCCGGATTTCTCCGGTACAATTCCTCTATTTGCTTTTTCAGTTCCGGGCGTACGGCCACATATTCGTTTTTACCTTCCTGATATTGATTCTTATTCCAACTTATAGGTAGTCCGGGAGCATCATACAACGGACATTGCTGTTGATAAATATACCAATCGGTCTGTGCGTAGCTTAGGTTGCAGACACGTGCATCCTTGCGTACTTCCTCCGTATCCTGATTATACCACAATGGGAAAGTATCATTATCCCCGTTACAAAAGATAATCGGATTTCCCGTATCGGGAAGAGTCATCAGATAGTTAGCCCCAAAGTCGCGACAAGTGAAACGGGCACTCCGGTCATGGTCATCCCACGTCTGAGTGGCCATTTGCACCGGAATCAATAAACAGATTGTCATTAATACACCGACTTGTACCGTAGAAGTCGTTTTCCGGCGAAGCGCATCACACAATCCGGCAGCACCTATCCCTATCCAGATAGCAAAAGCATAGAACGAACCGGCGTATGCATAGTCCCGTTCGCGCGGCTGACCGGGTGTTTGATTCAGATAAAGCACAATAGCCAATCCTGTCATAAAGAAGAGGAAAAACAGTACACTAAACTGCTGTTTGCCTTTCTTGCTGCGATTCCATTGCCAATAGATGCTGAACAGTCCTAATAATAGCGGTAATCCGTAAAACACATTGTGCCCCTTTGTTCTGGCGCAGGGATTCCGGCAACAAACTCTGGTCTCCCAACCTTAAATTATCCAACCGAGGAAATTCCTGTTATCCAGTTCCCATGTTCCGGTTCGCCACTTCCCTGCACATCGTTCTGCCGTCCTACAAAGTTCCACAAGAAATAGCGCCAATACATATAATTGAGTTGATAGGTAATGAAATAAGTCAGGTTTTCTTTTTGTGTGGGAGCGGCCTCGTTTCCTCCTGTCCAATTTTTGTAAGAAGAAGCCATGCGCTCACTCCACATCCGGGGAAACAGCATATTCTGAGTATAGCACACATCTTCTTTATGCCGGATTATTTTATATTTGCCTTCTTCTTTATCCGGGCGATATACAGCACTCCCCTTTGTGGTTTTTACTCTGTAATAATCACCCTCGGGCACATATTCCGGCTCGGAAGCGTAGGTTTTTCCATAAAGCAGGGGAGCACTTTCATACTGCTCTCGGTTCAGATAACTTTTGAGCGTAAAAATATTGTCCGGCGCATTCTCATTAAGCGGAGTATTGGCGTTGGCACGAATCAGTATCACCGCATAGGTGGTATAGCCTACGGTGAGCATAAGCAAGCACCATAAAGAAGTATGCAACATACGTTTTTCGGAAACGATAAATGGCTCCGGCCAGTACGAAAAATGTTAAAGCTAAAAAGCTTATCAGCCCTGTGTGGAAAAGGAAGCCCGAATACATTGACAAAAAGCAATTCGAACCAGCCTCCCATGTCAGCCATGCCCGGAATATAAACAAAAAAAGAATAAATATAATGAGAAAACCGGATATAGCAATTGCCGCAGCTACTCCTTTAAGCGATATCGTCCGATATTTCTGATAATAGAAAACCAACACAATAGCCGGGATACAGAGCAAATTAAGCAAATGCACTCCGATTGACAGCCCGATGATATAAGCTATCAGGATAAGCCAACGGTCGCCATATACCGAATCCGACTCATCTTGCCAGCGAAGAATCATCCAAAACACCAGTGCCGTAAGAAAAAAGAAGAGAAAGCATAGACTTCACCTTCTACCGCACTGAACCAGAATGTGTCACTGAATGTATATGCCAAGGCTCCAACAAAACCCTGCCCCCAAAATGATGATAACATCCGCCGTTGATAAATTCTGCCCATCATTTATGATCAGGAACCTTACTAAGCGGGTGATACTCCAAAAAAAGAAATAAGATACAACCGGCACTCAGCAACGCATTCAGAAAATTAACCATCCAGGACACTTGTGACGGGTCGGAAGCAAACTGAGTAAACAAGTTTCCAACAAGCATATAGAAAGGTGCACCCGGCGGATGCCCCCACTTGTAACTTTTCGGCACACGAAATAAATTCGGGACAGTCCCAAAAAACTGACAGTAGGTTCAATCGTCATTCCATATACAAAAGCTGCTATCACAAAGACAATCCACCCACTAAAAATCATTCCACTTTTTAAATAATAAGTTGCTCATTGTTCTGTAACTTTTTTTGTTTGCAAAGTTATAGAACAGCCCCGTAAAAAAGAGAAGAAATTTACCGGACGAGCACGGACATCCCGGCAGCATAGTTAACTGATAACCAGCAATATTACATTACCAATTACAGACAAATTCAGACTTACAATGATTTTACAATATCTTCCAACGATTCTTTAGAGTTTGCCAACATCAGTTTCTCCGTTTTTATCCTGGAGATTCTCCGGGTCAGAGTCTCAACAGTCAGTTTCATTAAATCAGCAAAACAAGCGGGCTGAACGCCTTCGCGTAAAAAGGCACATACCCTTAAATCCTCTTCCGTAAGTTTCGGACTTATCCCTCTCAATTTGGATACAAGTCCGTAAACACTCTCCTGAAGCCGCAAAAGTTCGGTCCAGTCTTTCTCAGAGAAAAAAGATACTTTAGAAGATAAAGCCGTTCGCTCCTTCAACTGACGGACTTTTGAGACAACCGGAGAGCTCTCATAAATATATTGTTGGAGGGATTGATATTTTTCTTCAAGATAATTACATTGCATCACCAGTTTGTCAGCTTCGACCTCTTTCATCTGCATTTCTTCCTTAAAGGTATCCAGTTGCGAATGTACTGTCAGATGTTTCTTCCAAAGTAACCCAAGCAAGAGAGACATAACACCCAATAAACCTAAAGCAGAAGATAAAATGACAGTAGAGTTATCTTTGCTGTCAATCAACATCAACTGGCTGGCGTATGCTTTTCTTTCCATCTCCAGTGCTTCGTCAAAGTTTTCATACTTCTGATAATACAGGCTGCATCTCTTGCAAATCTTAGTCATTTGCTCATATTCTTCTGCTTGTGCTGCTAATTTTATTGCTTCTTTGAAATGAACTTCGGCATCTTTCTCCTGATTCAAATCACTCTCTACGCATGCCAGATAATAATAGGCTTTCGACTTTTGAAGTTCATTTCCGTATTGCTCATAATAAGATACCGCCTGACGAATCTGATTATCAGAAGAATGAGGTATATTCTTATCTTCATTGAACTGAGTACAAAGCAAATTATATTCTGCAAGTTGCTCCTCATTCATCTGGTTCATTTGAATCGTTTCAAGAATAATGGATGCCGTATCCGGATCTTGCTCTATTAATTGAGCGGCTTTGTCCAATCCTTGTTTCACATTAGTCCCCTCCGGATGACATGCAACCAAAGAAAGGATAAATACATACAATAAAATTCGAAGATTACTCATAGTCTCAATTTTTGATCTCTGCATACAAATATGCGACAAATTTATAAGATTATCGTTAGAATAACGAATATTTCGAATGTACTTCCGATGCATCTGTAGTGTATCCGGAATGCACTTGAGCCATACTTGCTCCGTACTATCTCCAGGTAGAGGTACCTCTGACTGGAGATAGTACGGAGCAAGTATGGCTCTGATACAATCCAAGTACGGTGCAGATACAAAAGAAACCTAAACTTTTCCATACAGAGTTTGATTATTCGCCCGAAAAATCTTATATTTGAATAAATAACTCAATGCTTATGGCAAATCCGATTATTCCTGGTATATCAGAAGCTGAACAAGAACTGTTGTACAAGAAACTAAATGAATACAATCAGGGAAGAACCTCTTACAAAGATGCAGGTGCTTATCTGGTGGTGTTGCCCCATCCCGGCTATCCCCGTTACTCATTATGGGTTTATTCTCCACTACCCGAACGCCAGTCTATTTTTTACATTCAAGACCTTTCTACAAATATCCATGAAAGTCTGCGGGTAGCAAGCAGTCTATGTTATTACTCTCCCCGCTGCATGCTATTGGTGGAGTATAATGCTAAACGTATGCAAAGCAAGGGAGACGATATCATTGCTTTCGGGAAGTATCGCGGACATTTTCTGCACGAGATTTTCCGCATCGACCCGAGTTATGTAAGTTGGATTGCCTATAAATTCACGCCCCGCATTCCTAAACAGGAACGTTTCGCAGAAATAGCCCGGATATACCATTCCGTTCATCTGGATATTCAGAAACGGCAGGCAAGGCAGAAATATTCTACCAGCCGCTTCCTGGGCAAGGAAGGAGATAAAGTAGAGAATCTGACACTGAAAGTACTCCGTGTCCGGCTGGAAGACGATCCTTACAAAACAATGGTCAAAGGAACAACTCCCTATTTTTATGTCCGACAAATACTGACGCTGGAAGATTCTATCGGTAATCTGGTTACTTTCCGGATAAGCTCCCGTACGGCAAGCCGTGAATCGGGACAAGTACCCGGTACAGAGCATGCTTTCCAACCCGGTGAGACGGTATTTATCGTCTCAGCGCGTATCTCATGTACCTTTGCTTCGGGAAACAAGCAATATACACGACTGAATTATGTTAAGTTTAAATAATCATAAAAGATAGGCCGGTCTCTTTCCTGTTAAAAACATTCGTCCTTACTTTACCGGCAGAAAAGGGGGTGCTATAAAAATAGCTGAGATTATACCCAATGAACCTGATACGGTTAGTACCGTCGAAGGGAATTTTTCTTCTTATCTTCTTACTATTCGTTTATACTACTATCCCTTTCTGTAAGTATAATTTCTAAATTCAGAGTTTGAATGTTTGACGTACAATTCATTACGCATTTTACGGCATCCATTTCTTATCCGGACTCCGCACGTATAGCTCTCGAAGGAGGTTGCCGCTGGGTACAGCTTCGGATGAAAGATGCTTCCGAAGAAGAACTGAAAACCACAGCCGTGCGCGTGCAGGACCTCTGCCGCCAATACGGGGCTACCTTCATCATTGATGACCACGTAGACTGGTGAAACAGATTGGTGCGGACGGTGTCCATTTAGGAAAATTGGATATGCCGATAAAAGAAGCAAGGGAGAGACTTGGTAAAGGTTTCATTATCGGTGGAACCGCCAACACTTTTGAAGACATCAGGCAGCATGTTGCCGATGGCGCGGACTACATTGGTTGCGGCCCCTTCCGTTTCACCACCACCAAACAAAAATTATCACCCATCCTGGGACTGGATGGTTACCGCTCCATCCTGGCGCAGATGAAAGAAGAAGGTCTTTCAATTCCCGTCGTCGGCATTGGTGGAATTACTCGTGAAGATATCCCGGCATTGAAAGCCGTAGGACTAAGCGGGATAGCACTGAGCGGTGGTATTCTGAAAGCCGGGAATCCTGTGCGTGAGATGGAGACAATCATACAACTGACCGAATAGCAATCAATTATTGAACCATGGAAGATAAAACAAAAATCACCTATCCCGATTCCGAGAAAGTCTACATGCAGGGTGAACTTTTCCCTTACCTGAAAGTGGGTATGAGAAAAGTGAATCTGACGCCTACCGTAGTAGTGGAAAACGGGAAGAAAATCATCACGGAAAATGCCCCCGTGTACATCTACGACACAAGTGGAGCATACAGTGACCCGAACCAGAAAGTCGACTTAAAGAAAGGTCTGCCCCGCCTCCGCGAACCGTGGATACAGGAGCGGGAAGTGGAACGACTGACGGCAATCAGTTCCGAATACGGCAAGATGCGCCTGGCAGACAAGAGCCTCGACTCTCTCCGTTTTGAGCATATCACCCCTGCCCTACCGTGCGAAAGCAGGCAAGCAGGTTACGCAAATGTACTATGCCAAAAAAGGAATTGTCACCCCGGAAATGGAGTACGTTGCCATTCGCGAAAACATGAACTGCAAGGAATTGGGCATAGAAACTTACATCACACCGGAATTTGTGCGGGATGAGATTGCAGCAGGACGTGCCGCACTGCCTGCCAACATCAACCATCCTGAGGCCGAGCCCATGATTATCGGTTCTAAATTCCTCGTCAAGATAAATACGAATATAGGAAACTCCGCCACTTCTTCCACTATTGAAGAGGAAGTGGAAAAGGCTGTGTGGAGCTGCAAATGGGGGAGGCGATACGCTGATGGACTTGTCTACGGGAGAGAACATTCACGAAACGCGTGAATGGATCATTCGCAACTGTCCTGTTCCGGTGGGTACAGTTCCCATGTATCAGGCCATGGAGAAGGTGCGCGGAAAAGCCGAAGACCTGACACACGGGAATTATTCGGGATACCCTCATCGAACAGTGCGAACAAGGAGTGGATTACTTCACTATCCACTGCGGCATTCGCCTGAAAGAATATACATTTCGCCAACGAACGACTTTGCGGAATGGTGAGCCGGGGCGGAAGCATCATTTCGCAATGGTGCAAAATGCATCAGAAGGAGAGCTTCCTCTATGAGCATTTTGATGATATATGCGATATATGTGCGCAATATGACGTAGCCCTGTCACTGGGTGATGGTTTGCGTCCGGGAGCCATACGGGATGCCAATGACCGGGCACAGTTTGCCGAACTGGATACAATGGGAGAACTTGTGGAACGTGCATGGGCAAAGAATGTACAGGCATTCATCGAAGGTCCGGGACACGTGCCGATGCATAAAATCAAAGAGAACATGGACCGCCAGATAGAGAAGTGCCACGGAGCACCATTCTATACACTCGGTCCGTTGGTTACAGATATTGCACCGGGATACGACCACATTACAAGTGCCATCGGAGCAGCACAAATCGGTTGGTACGGAACAGCGATGCTTTGTTATGTGACTCCGAAGGAACACCTTGCCCTGCCACAAAAAGAGGATGTGCGTGTAGGTGTAGTCACTTATAAGATTGCCGCACATGCCGCTGACCTAGCCAAAGGACATCCGGGGGCGGAAGTCCGGGACGATGCTTTGAGTAAGGCACGTTATGAATTCCGCTGGAAAGACCAATTCAACCTGAGTCTTGATCCGGAAAGGGCACTCCAATATTATAAAGAAGCCAATCACCTGAATGGAAAGTATTGCACCATGTGCGGACCTAATTTCTGTGCTATGCGCATTAGTCAGCAGTTGAAGGATTGCAATGAATGAGCTATAAGCTACAAGCTACGAGCTACAAGTGCTTTGCCGTTTCATAGCGCAGCCACTCGTAACTCGTAACTTGTAGCTCGTAGCTTGTAGCTTATAACATATTACTTTTTAAACTTATTATATTATGATTGAAACTAAAGTATCCAAAGGTATCATCAGTACCTATTTTGAAAAATTAGAAAGGAATCTTGACTTAGACGTTGCTATTGTCGGTGGCGGTCCCTCAGGGATAGTAGCAGCTTATTATCTGGCAAAGGCCGGATTAAAGGTGGCACAGTTCGACCGTAAGCTTGCCCCCGGCGGCGGAATGTGGGGCGGTGCCATGATGTTCAACCAGATTGTTATCCAAGAAGAAGCGATTGATATTGTAAAGGAATTCAATATTAACCACGAGAAGTATGAAGACGGACTGTATGTAATGGACTCGGTAGAAAGCACTTCTGCCCTGCTCTATCAGGCTGTTCATGCAGGTGCCACCATCTTCAACTGCTACTCTGTGGAAGATGTTATCTTCAAAAACAACACAGTGAACGGAGTGGTAGTAAACTGGACTCCCGTATTGCGTGAAGGCATGCACGTAGACCCGTTGAACATTCTCGCCAAGATAGTAGTGGACGGAACAGGACATGACAGCGAAATAGCTGCCACCGTAGCACGCAAAAATGGTATCCGTCTGGCAACAGAAACGGGTGGCGTGATTGGCGAACGTTCGCTGGACGTAGTGGCAGGAGAAAATGAAGTAGTAAACGGAACGAAAGAAATCTATCCGGGATTGTATGTTTGCGGTATGGCTGCATCTGCCGTTTCAGGCACTCCGCGCATGGGACCGATCTTCGGTGGAATGTTAATGTCAGGAAAGAAGGTTGCTGATGAAATTATTGCGAAGTTGAAGAAATAATCTTTTGCAGATTACCTTTTCTTATGTATATACGGGCGAATGATTATTCGCCCGTATACCTTTCTTTCCTGTAAGAGTATGATCCGACATTATTTTGCTTTATTACTTCACAATTTTTCTTCTGACAATCATCTGCTGAATAATTAATTTGCCTAACTTTGCTTTCAGTTAATATACCAGTAGAAGTTTGACAAATTAGTATCAGCACATTATGAAATACACTACTCTTATCATATTCTGTTTATTATTAGCTTCATGCAAGCATAACAATACAAACTACGATGCTCAGCAACTTATTCTAAAAGTAGATTTAAAACCCTCGACAATATCCATCCATGAGATTTTCGATAGTATTCAGGTGATACCTTTGGAGACTACAGATAGTTGTTTGCTAAGAGGTCCCGTAAAGGTTATCACCGGGAACAACCGGAACTATATTCTTGACTGGAAAAATTTCGGTATTTGTATTTGATGATAAAGGACACTACCTGCACACAATAGGCAAAAGAGGACAAGGTCCCGGAGAATACAGGGAAGTATATGATATGATCGTCGATGAAAGTAAGAATCAGGTAAGGCTACTCTCTCCTTTCGGCAGTCTTTATACCTACGATTTAGAAGGAAACTTCATCAAACAAAACCAATTACCGGAGAAAAGTAATTATCAGGCAATGGAGCAGATAGGAGACAATATCATGACATGGACTATTCCTGTCAGCAGTGATGAGCCTTGCATCACCATCGTAAATGCGGATAACGGTAAAGAAGTGAGCAGTTTATGGAAAGGCCCGCGCATATTGAACTCCCTATCCGGAGGAAGCTTCTATACTTATGATGGAAAAACTTACTTTGCTCCGGCTTTTCACAACAACGAGATTTTAGAAATTACGGAAGATAGTTTGAAGTTAGCTTACAAATGGGATTTTGGGAAGGACAACATCGATATTTCCAAATATAACTTTACGCTAACCGATGATAACCAAGCAGAAGAGGGGAGACTTATGACAGACTATCTGGAAAATGGCACAATACCTTATCTATTAGGATCGCAATACCAGAACAGTAAATACTTTTTATGTTTGCTTCTCGTATGGATGGTTCCCGAATCAAACAATAAAACATCTCTTCTACCGCAAAAGTGATGGGAAAAGCTTTTTCTTCAAAGACACCCAAGAGGATATATCCATCAGACCACAGGCTTTTGAAGAAGAATGTATTGTGCTGTTTGCCTCGTATGACGACTTCGAAGCATACAAATCCATACTAAGTCCGGCAGAGTATCAGAAAATAATATCCAGGAATGAAGAGGATAACCCTTGCCTGATTAAACTATATTTTAAATAGGAGCGTTATCCGGCAGCTTCTTTCAGTCTTCCGAAGTGAGAAAGGACTTTTTTTGCATCCTCCCACGTCCGGTAGCGGTTCCAGATATCTCCCAGCAAGGCTGCACCGCCAAAACCAAGGGCTTTTATTTCTGAAAGGTTCGCCGCGCTTATTCCACCTAAAGCAACAACTTTTTCATTAATAATCCTTTCTGCTTGTGCCTGTTGTAAGGCTTCCTGAGAATATCCCGAACGATATCCCTGTTTGGAAATGCTATCATAAACAGGACTCATCAGTACATAGTCAAAGTGGGAAGCCATAGTTTTCACCTCTTCAAGGCTATGGCAAGCACGGCTCAGTAATCCCTGATACCCTTCCGGTGCTTCCGAATGACGGGAATTCAAGTGAATTCCCCCCAAAGAAAACTCGTCTTTCAGCGGAAAGAAATCATGAATAACAATCTGTTTCCTGTATTCCTTAGGAATCCCATGCAAAAGATTCCCGACTTCATGAGCCGTAGCATCCGGCTTGCGCAGGTGCAGCAAGTCCAGTCCGACTTCAAATAGTCCGGTGATTATTCGGGCTTCCTCCGGAATGAAATCCGGAGACGTAATAACAATAAGTTTCATATCTCTATTCCTCAGTTAAGGGATTCACCGGATTTACCAAATATGGAAAATGACACAAAGGTCCGTTCCCCTGCCCTATATGTAAATCTTTCCCGGCTTCAATGGCCTTGGTTATATATGTTTTAGCCAGCTCCACCGCTTCATACAGAGGGAATCCTTGTGCCAGAAAGGTTGCGATAGCCGAAGAAAGAGTACATCCCGTGCCATGCAGGTTTCCAGAATGAATGCGTCTGGCACCAAAGAGATGGAGTTCATGCCCGTCATAAAGCACATCACACATTTCGTTACCTGTCAGATGCCCTCCTTTGACCAGACAGGCACAGTGATATTTCTCATACACCAGATGTGCGGCATATTCCATATCATCCACCGTATGGATGGGTTGTTGCAGCAATACTGCTGCTTCATGCAAATTAGGGGTAACGAGAGACACTTCCGGAAGCAATAGCGTACAAATAGCTTCCACTGCTTCATCCGTCATCAGATTGTGCCCACTGGTAGAAACCATTACCGGATCGAGAACCACCTGTCGGGGTGAATATTGATGTAACAACCGTGCAATTTCACTGATAATCTCCACATTTCCGGTCATACCTATCTTGATGGCATCCGGTCGTAAATCTTCCATCACTGCCTGCATCTGCTCACCTACCAGTTCTGCCGGCACAGGATGGACGGCCTGCACGCCTAATGTATTCTGCACAGTAATGGCTGTGATAGCAGTAGCTGCATAACCTCCCAATGCGGAGATAGTCTTTATATCTGCCTGTATGCCTGCACCACCGGAACTGTCGGAACCGGCAACGGAAAGAACAATCGCTTTCTCTTTCATAGCTCCCATTTCTTCATACACTTCATTTTTATAGGTTATGACTTATAAAAATGCTATAAATTTCTTTTTATATCAAGTATAACTTATAAAAAGAATATCATATTAATCTGATAACACTTCCCGTCCTACTACTCTCCCAAGCCGCTTCAATCAGCCGGATAACACCAAGAACTCCGCAGGCATCACTTTGCAAGACCTCTCCTTTACGGACATGCTGATAAATATTCTCATAGAAAGCAGCATAGTTACCCGGAAGAGTTGGATAGGATTCACGCACCACATCCCCATTCTTTTCCGTATGAAGTATTCCCCCACTGGGATTTATCTTCCTCTCCCCAATGCAGAGTATCCGGCAGTATGCCTTTAGTTAGATCTGCTTCCTGAGGATCAAGACCGTACTTCACATACGAACCTTCCGTACCATGAAGTACAAATCGAGGTTCATTCTCACACATTAGATAACTGGCTTTCAGTGTAATCTTCACTTCCGGCGCATGGGCAGGTTTCAGTAAATGGATAATGAAGTAATCATCCACTTTGCCACCGGTACGCAAAGTTGCAATATCTGCAAAGACGGCTTCGGGCATACCGAACAGCTGCACAGCCTGGTCTATGACGTGGGCGCCCAGGTTATAGGTCAAGCCACCGCCACTCTCCCCGGTTTCTTTCCAGGTATTAGGTTTGATGAAATTCCGGTAACGGGGGGAAAGGTGGATTCAAATTCTACCAGACGGCCTAACAGTCCTTTGTCCAATATTTCTTTCACGGTCAGGAAGTCGCAATCCCAACGGCGATTCTGGTAAACACTCAGGGTTAGTCCTTTTTCCGCAGCAAGAGCTACAAGTTCTTCCCCTTCCTCTACGGTAGTAGTGAAAGGCTTTTCCACAATAACATGTTTTCCGGCTTCGAGAGCACGACGGGCATATTCATAATGGGAACTATCCGGAGTATTTACAACAACCAGTTCCAACTCCTCCATCCCTATTAATTCTTCAAAACTACGCACAATACGGGATTGTGGATATTTCATCTTCGACAATTCCTTGCTGCGTTCCGTAATCGCAGTCAACTCAAAATGGGGATTGGTGGAAATAAAAGGAGCATGAAACACCTGCCCCGACATTCCGAAAGCGGCCAATCCAGTTTTTATCTTATCCATACAACTTTCTTTTTCTTGCAGCAAAACTAATGAAATTATCATTTATTTTGCCACATAAAACAATGACTATATAACAATCCCTGCAAGATTTATTATCTGCATTTGTACACTGTTATAGTTTTTTTTAGCACAATGAGAGCTTGATTCATTTCAATTGCCTTATTCCATATTTCCTGTAACTGACTATAATACTCGGAAGGCATAACAGAGGAATTCAAGCTGAATGAATAGTTCACAATGACATTGTTTCCGTTTCTTTGAATCATATATTTGCATTGCAGTTTACCATCTTCAGTCTTCACTACTTGCGAGTGAGGTATTTCTTCCACTTCGTATCCTTCGGGAAGCGTCAGTGCACAAGAGAGATTCAACCTATACAGATAAGGGAACTCAACCGGAAGTATTCGCTCCGACTGTATAAAGGGGTTCTTGGTCAACTGCGGGAAAAGCATCGGATTGATATAGATGTGGTCCTCCGACTTCTCTGCTTCAAGTATAAAATCAAAATCTTCCTGTATGGTTGCAAAGTCATCTTCCATCTCTGTTCGTTTCAGATTGCTGATAGCCAGCTTTTCTTTAACCAATTCCTGCTTATTTACAAGAGAGTCTTTTGTCTGGTACTCTTTCCTATATCCCAATGCATCATGTCCCTTCAGAATAGTAGTCCGGCGCCCCGTTATCTGACTTCCCTGAGCATTCGCACTAATCTTCATAAAAATCTGGTTGGTAGGTATCTCCTGCAAATTCACCCACTTCTTATTTTCAGGTATATCCGCAGAAAGTATACGTGCTTTAGTTACAGACAATTCAACGGGTAGCACATTAAGAGCCGGTATATCCATCGAGCCATCCAGATAAACATATTTACCTTTAACCCCATCATAAATAGCAACCACAAAAGTGTTCAACTTCTGAAGGGAAGGGAAACTAACCGGCAACATTCCTGCAGAGCGTCGACTCATGACAACAGGATAAGCTTTGATACCAAAGCTTTTGAGCATGCCGATAAATATAAAATTTAAATCAGCATTACTGCCGGTTCCGGTCTTAAGTACTTTATCCAGATTTTCGCTATACAATTTATATTCTCCATTCCATGAAAACTTCTGCTTTAGCAATTGGAATGTTCCTATTACTTTTTTTGTTAAAATCCAAATTGCCTGAACGGCTAAGTTCCCGAATCTCTTCAATATATGGATTCCGCCACAACAAGTTCGCACCGAAACTCTTACTCTCTTCCCTGGTCAGTTGCTTGTCCACATCTTCCCAGTTCTGGCTATAAGGCTTATAGTCTTCACCCGGATAATTAGTGCCTTGCAGATCGAAACTGACCTGTATTTTATAGTCCTCCGGGCACCAACAGAAAGATTCATCCTGACGGATAGCAGGCAAATTCCGGGAGGTGAATGTTAGTTTCCGTGCCGAAATAGAAAAGTCATGGGCAACTCTTGCTACACCACTTGTCGTATGTTGCTTAGCCTGCATCGAGCTTTTCTCTTCCAAGACATCTATATATTGACGGCCTCTGAACTCAACATTGTATACAAATACATGAGGAATGGTTATTTCATATTGGTTGTATACTACAGGAAGCTCTTCCTGCATCATCCAGTTTTCTATGTGCACAGAATAATCAGAAACCACTTTATAATGATACTCTATAACCGTTCCAACCTTGACAGCAGGCAACGAAAACTTTAAGACTTTGTAATAGGTATTCACCCGTTCATTAGAAACCAATTCCAGCTTCAGGCGAGTCTTAGTCATTTTCCCATTTTCCAGATTATAAGAGCAGCCGTCCAAGTTCAAAATACCATCTTTCTCTTTATCTCTGTCAGAAGGTGCATAGTAAGGAATATTCACATCCGCATGCGATACTCCCTGCGGTTTCAATATCTTAATACGCACCCAATGTTCCGTAAACAACCGAAAACCATCATCGTAAGTAAAGCCACTCTTACCCTTATGAAATAAATAAACTGCAGTCGCAGTGGTATCAGGGACATACGCAGTCAATGCCAACTCTTCCTTGGAGGGTCTACCATACTTTAAATCAGGCTCAATTACAGTAGTAGCTTGTTGTGCGAAAGCCATCGGAAAGCACAAGAAAATAAACACGCAGAATATGAACAACTTGTTTTTCATAATTTGACTTTTTGAGGTTACCAATTATACAAAAGTAATAATTAATACAATACAGCGGTAACTATCTTATAAAAAAAGAAAGACTCATTACCTTATAACTTCGCAAATTACCCTGCGGAATATAGAAGGCGAAGAAAGCACCGAAAGCCATACAGATGGACAATGTAGTGAACTTAACACTCGAAAAACGTAGAGGTGAACGGCAAGCAGGTTACTTCGGTTAAGCAAGACAACCAAGGGTAAAGACCTAGAACATCTTTTGCATGACACGTAAGGGAGTTCTTATCAGAAGGGTTATTCCATAACCAACGGACGTTTACGCCAGTCATCTTTCACGTAACTGTCAGGATAAACGGTCTTATCTATCAACTCACCGTTTTTCAGGTGTATCCAGGAAGTAAAGGTGCGTTCGCCCTCCTTCAATACAATCACACGGGCACCGTTTGAAAGGTGATTATACTCCGTATTACCGCCAGTGAAACGTCCATAGGCCAGTACGATACCTTTCCACATGACTGAATAATCATTATCATGGTCATGACCGACAAAAGTACCCATTACGTCGCCCGCCTCTTTCATGGCAGCAAACATACCGGTATTAATAGCAGGTGCACAAGCTTTTTCCATACGCGTACCATAGAGAATAGCATTCTCATCGGAAGCCGCTTCATTATATTCGGGCAAGGGGATGTGGAAAAATGCCAAAGCAGGCAAAGGTTTCCCATCATTCTTAGCGGTAAAAGCTGCACTTTGTTGACGATACCAGTTGACCTGATCGAACGTGAGCCATTCGTACCCTTTCACATCGGGCAGCTTGGAATACGAATGAGAGTCGAGGCAATAGAGCACAGAGGCATCTTTCTTACCATCCGAAGACTTTACTACAAGAACGTAATCGGGAGATTCGACTGTTCCGCGATCGGGCTGAATGTTGTAAGGCATGGACCGGATGATATCATAGAGCTCGGCATGGGTTTTACCTTGTTCATTATCATGGTTACCGAAAGTAACAGCAAAAGGCAGCTTGCGGGAAGAAGCACAGGCAAGCACGGTTCGCATAGCCGTATCCGCAGGTGCGGCATAAACCACATCTCCTGTGAAAACAACCAAGTCGGGACGTTCGGCATCAAGCACTTCGTTGATACGCTTCAAAGCAATGTCTGAAGCCGGATTACCATACTTAAAGTGGATGTCTGTAAACTGGACGATTTTAAACTCTCCGTTCTTGTTAAACTTTAAAGGGGTAACCTGTGCCTGGCAGAACAGAACTGTCAGAAAAGCCAGACTAAGGGTTAAAGAGATTCTCCTCATGTTAGTGATTAGTTTTAGGTAGTTATTAGGTCAGAATCAATTATTCTTTGGTAATCAGGACTGTTGCATAAGCTGAGATACCTTCTTCGGCGACCGGTAAAACCAAGCTTTTCCGTAGTAGTAGCTTTGATGGAAATGTCGTCTTCATCTATTCCCATTACTTTGGCAAGTGTCTGCTGCATGGCGGGAATATGGGATTTCAGTTTGGGGCGTTCCGCACAGATGGTTGCATCAATGTTGCCCACGGAATAGCCTTTGGTTGCAATCAGTTCTACGGTTTTCTTCAGTAATATTTTGCTGTCTATATCCTTGAACTCTCCTGCGGTATCGGGAAAATGATAACCGATATCGCGCATATTGGCGGCTCCCAGCAAGGCATCGCAAATGGTATGAATCAGCACGTCGGCATCCGAATGTCCGAGTAATCCTTTCTCATGTTCCAGGCGAATACCGCCTAACCAAAGTTCACGCCCTGCCACCAACTGGTGTACATCGAAGCCAAAGCCTACACGTATTTTCATATCGTTCTTCTTTTATTTTATTGGATGAATGCACGAAAGTACGGAAAAAAAAGCAAGTGGGGAATAAAGACAGAACACAAATTACGCAATTTTTCGTCTTATATAAGGCAACCGACATAGATCTAAAAAAGTGTTGGATTAAAATTCCCAAAGAAGATCTGTTAAAAACACATCCTCTTTGGGAAAATAAAGAAATGAGAGGTATCTAGAAACGAGGACACCCCTCCAGCAATCAAATCATTCTGCCCAGTCCGGTTTAGGAAATTCCCTTATCGGACTGTACCGGATGTAGGATTCAAATATTTCTTTGTCAGGTCCCACCATACGGGGATCTTCCGATCGTTTCAGTTCCTCTAATAAAGCTTGTTTCAGTTCATTTTCAATCTCAGCATAATCCTTCTTGCCTATCAGGTTATCGAGGCAGAACGGGTCATTACCAATATGATACAACTCAAACTCAGGACGTTTATTAAATGCCAGATCGAAATAAGGACGAATAACGGGGTCCTTATGATTTTCTATCAGAAACGTCTTAGAAGGTGCATCATCCACATCAGTAAATGCCCAATCGGGATGGAAGGTACCATCTTCACCGATTCCGTACATGGGGCATAGTTCGCCCGTTTTCTTATTTAGCATCTGAGGAGCTCCGGCAGGCCAACGTTCCGGTCTAAGGTTCCAGATTAACAGATAATCCTGGTTGCGGACAGCACGCTGCGGATATCCTAAATTCTGCCATCGGGAAGAAGAATGCCTCTCACGGCCCATATACACATACTTTTTTTCGACTGATCTACTATTCCTTCTTTTTTTCGATTTAAGTATATTCATAAAGCTTCGTCCTGAGATAGGAAGCATTCCATCCGGTTTCACTCCCGCTATTTCCAAAATGGTAGGGGCAATATCCACAAAGCTAATCGGATCATCTACCCGGCGTTTTCCCGGAAAACCTTTCGGATAACTAACTGCGAAAGGAACATGTACCCCATATTCAAAACAATTGGCTTTTTGCCCGGGGAAAAGGCATACCATTATCTGCCGTTACTATAACAATTGTATTATTGAGTTCACCTATTGAATCCAGATATTCCAGCATTTTAGACAAATGCGAATCAGCCCATTCTATTTCTACGGCATAGTCCAGCATATCTCCTCTCACTTCTTCCGAATCGGGAAGAAAGCCGGGGACATCTACCTGATCGAGTTTTTTTCCATTGCGCTTCCATGAACCTTTTTCATAGACGCGATGAGGCTCGGTAGCTCCATACCAAAAATAAAAAGGCTGTCCGTCTTTACGTTGCTGCATGAAGGAACGGAAATTCTCATAATAGTTCGTCAATCCAATTCCTTTGGCCGTACGCAAATCCGAAGAAGTGTTTTTTTCATATTTATGTTTATTGAATGGATGTCCGGCAGCGTTTCCTTTTCTCCATAATGTATCCTGATCGTTCCGTGCATATTGGAAAGGGTCTACACCCTTTCCTGTAAAACCGGTGTAATATCCGCTTGCTTCCAGAAGATCGACAAACGGAACATGCTCTTTCATCCAGGAAGAAGCATTGCTGCCCGGATTGCTTGTTTTGCCAGTGATGGCGCCCTGTTACCAAACTACTTCTGGAAGGTGCACTCCCCGGAGAGCCGCCATAACAATTTGTGAAGTAGATTCCATTAGAAGCCACTCTGTCGAATCCCGGTGTATTTACAAACCGGCTACCGGCAAAACTGGTATGTGCATAACTTTGGTCATCGTTTATCACGAATAAGATATTCGGACGTTTGGCAGGTTCTTCTTTTCCTTTAGTTCCAGCAAGTACCCCCGAACTTAATGAAAGTAGCACAGCTCCAGTTATATATCTCATAGGATCGTTATTTAAAAACATATTATTTTGGATTTTATTCTTCTATTCTTTTTAATCACCCTCGTATACCAAAGGAGGAATGTTCTTTTCCGTACAGGGTACCCTTTATTCTGATTGATGATTCCCCCGGAGTTTGCATTGATTGCATACGAAGGAATAGGCCAGAATATATGGAAAGGTGAACAAGTGAAATAGTTTCCGTATGGAGTCTGTACACCTTTATTATAAAAATCGCTAATTTCTACTACCCTATCATACCAGAAGTTATCTTCTGTCAGCCTATCCATGGTATATGTCTTTCCATTGTAGCAAGGAATTCCTGTCCGGGCATAAATGATAGCTATTCGCGTTAATTCTACTTTACGCGGCTCCTCATAATACAATTCTCTTGCCCTTTCATCCAATACAGCACCTACCGTTTGCTTTTCAACATCCGCAGCAGAATACATATATTGTGCATTGGCTCTTTTCCGTATCGTATTTATATCTTCGGCAGCTTTCTGCCACTCGCCTTTCCAGACATAAGCCTCCGCCCTAAGCAAATAGGTTTCAGCCAAACGGAAAATATAGAAGTCACCCGGACCTCCCTTGGGTTGTACACGGTCAGGATCAGGATACCATGTTTTATAATTTGGCCAACCATACCAGCATCGGATGGTATCCTTACACAAAATAGTACCTTGATCACTATATAGTTGGAGATGCTTCCCATACCATTCGTTTCCGTTTTTTTTCAATGCAGGATTGTTATAAACCAGCATTTCCATAGTCATCCAGTTTTCATTATCTGTCCGATGCCTATAATCAGAAAAGTCTTCTACGTGATTAATGGTCCATACTCCCTTTTGTGCATACCAAGTAGGGCGAATACGACTGATTCCCCTACCATATTTTTCAACAATACCTATTTCATTCTTAGCTGCATCCGACATACCGTTTGCTCCATTGGGAGTTTTAATGACTCAGTCAGTCCATAATAAGGAAGTGCATTATACATAACCTGAGTACCGCTAGTATTTCCTTCCATACCATATCTATCGATAGTAAGTAATAACCCTTCAGTATTTTCAGGCAGACTCTTATTTTCAATACGGAACATATCCCATATCACATCTTTATCTGCAACACTTTTATTTGATCCGAAACGTTCAGTACAGAGTTTATGAACTCCCCCATTTATAATTTCGGTTTGTAATTCGGATAGCATCATCAAATCTCCCTTCAAGTAAATAGTATTTAGCAAGCAAATGCTTACAGGCAGCTTTGGTCACCTGTCCACCTTTTACTTTATTAGCTTCAGGAACATGTTGTGCAGCAAACTCCAAATCCTTTATCATTTTCAACCAAATGGACTCTTTTGTGGTAGTATAATAATCAACCTTGGGTTCGGTAAGTTCGTCCAAGACCAAAGGTACATCTCCATACTGCAAAGTTTTCATATAGTAGCGATAAGCTCTTATAAAATAAGCTCCACCTAATAGCGCATTCTTTGATTCTTCCGATTTGAATGTAGCTTCATTAATTCTGTTTATAATTGTATTGCAGTTCTTTATATTAATAAAGGAATTATCCCAGTACCATCCAATTCTAGTGTATGCTAAATGATTATTTTGTCCGTCAGGAAGCATCTGATTGTTCAAATCCTGCCATGGAGTCGCCTTATCGGTTGTACCGTCTACAGCTATATCCGAATATTTCATATTTGTACAGAACGGCGCTTGATCGGCACAAAATTCTCCTCTGAAAGTCGTCATTGCCTTATCCAATACCGCTTGTAATCCAGCCTCATCAATCAATGCATTTTCAGGAGCATAAAAAGAGAGTGGCTTAGGATCAAGGAAATCTGATCCGCATGAGCTAAACAAGCAGACAGTAAATGACAATATCGCTGTTTTATATTTCATAATGGTTTTCATATCTATATAATTTGATTTAGAACTTAAAGGGTCATATTTAATCCAAAAGTGAATATTCTTTGTGAACGCATTCCATCTTCGGGGTCACCGAATTTCCAGTCTTTTGCCCACATAGCTGCATTCTTTACATTCAGTGTTAGTTTAAGATTGGATATAGGAGTCTTTTTCAAGAACTTAGCAGGAACTTTATAAGCTAAAGCTATATTTTCCAAACGTATATAAGACTTATCGAACCATACTGAATAATTGACTCCTTTTGCAGGTGCAGAGCGCAATCTGGCAAAATCATCCAACTGATTTTCAGGAGTCCAATAAGGAATATCCCTAGAGTTACAGCGATCTTCTATATGATCTGCATGTTTTGCCAAATTATAACTCCCCTTATGCCCCCAGAGAGAATACAGAACAAAAGAGAATTCAAAGTCATTAAACAGCGTAAAAGTATTGTTCAAAGTCCACGAAAAACGTGGGGTTTTATATCCCAGAAATTGCTTGTCTTCATCTGTCAACAACCCGTCATCATTTACGTCCTCCAACCTGAAGTCACCGGTGCCTGATTCCACTTGGCAGCCTCTTCTTCTTGTCCGATCTTCCAGGTTCCCAGAATCTTATAGTCCCATATCACATCTTTTTGCCTGACCGATAAACCAGTTATTGGTCTTGTCATCCGGTTCTTTTTTTGCCCTACAAAGTTACCATCTTTATCAAAAACATCATACTTTTCACCGGTTATAGTAATAATCTTATTCCGGTTTAATGAGAAGATCAGATTGGATGTCCATTCAAAATTATGTTGTCTCATATTGATACTGCTCAGAGAAAGTTCGAATCCCTTGTTTCTGATTTCTCCCAAATTGGCGTACACTCTTTTGTATCCGGTGATGGTAGGAAGTTCTCTGTTTACCAATACATCCGTGGTCGACATATAATAGGTTTCTACGGTTCCGTTTAAACGGCCATTAAATAGTCTGAAGTCCAAAGCCAGGTTATAAGCCTCTGTCTTTTCCCATTTAAGCTTTTTGTTTCCCATTGTATTTATTTCCAGAGTAGGAATTGTAATCGGATTTCCATTTAAATCGGTATTCAATGATTTTTCAGCAAGCATTTTAGACAGAGCTGCATAATTTGTAATGTCCCTGTTTCCATTTATTCCCCAAGATGCTCTTAACTTCAGATAATCAACAAACTTCATTTTAAAAAACTTTTCTTCTGAAATCACCCATCCCAAAGCAGCGGCCGGGAAGGTAGCATAAGGATTGGAATATCCGAACAAAGACGATCCATCCTTTCGTACCGATAAAGTCAATAAATACTTGTTCATGAAACCATAGTTGAGTCTGGCCATCAGAGCATTCGATGTTCTGACCTCATCATTACTTGAAAGTTCCGGCAAATTACCTATAGCCATATCATGATACCCGAGTATATCGTTCGGAGTAAAGTTCTGGTTACTCATTTTCTCCGTATCATTACGGAATTTTTCTGCATTTGCCAGTAAGGTGACATCTACCTTATGTCTTTGCGCAAAAAGTCTTATTCCAGTTTATAATGTTATCGACTTGCCACTCTCTTCTCAAAGAATTCTCACGCGAAGCACGTCCTCCGAACAACTTCCATTCCGGGTGTTCAGAAGAATCATGTATGTTGTTATGATAGAAGACGAACCGGGTGGTATAATTCACCGTATAAGTAATTCCAAATGGCAAATCCAGAGTGGCATAGATTTTAGGAAAAAAAGGTAAAATATTCCTGCTCCCTCGACCTGTATGTAGAGTTTAATAAAGGATGTTTTGCTTGATTATCATCATTAGGATACAATTTCAATGTTTCTTCATCACTTTCATAAAAGGAACTGTAAGGAGTGAGTTTGGTATACTGATCCACATCTGCGGGAACAGAGCTTTCGTCACGATAAGAAAATTGGGCATTCAGACCTACTTTCAAAAAAAAGCGGGCAGGTTTCCCCTCTATATTCACCCTTGAACGTATGGTAGAAAATTCATCTCCCTTTACTAATGACTCATTCGACATATACCCCAATGACCAGTAATAAGAGAAATCTTCTTTTTTCCCGGAAAGACTTATGTTATAATCCTGCCTCGGACCATTATGAAAAAAATATAGTCTTCCCAATCGATACTTCTTCCCGCTTTGTAATTCTCTATCTCCAATCCGGTCAGTCGCAGTCCCGACAACCAGGCATCTACCAGATTATCCGATGTGGTACTATGGTAGGCCATCCATTGATCCAAATATTGAGAATCTATCGTACGCGGATCATCAAAAGGGCTCCAAGGAGTCTGTGGTACAGTTGCACTATAAACTGACTTAAACATATCAGAACGCCACTTAATAAATCCATCTTTATCATACGGCTTTACCCTGTTCGCTGTAGTAGCTATACCGATACTTCCATTAAAGTTGACAACAGGTTTTTGAGAGTTTCCTTTCTTGGTTGTAATAGCGACCACTCCATTGGTGGCTCTCGAACCATAAACCGCAGCGGAACTTGCATCTTTCATAATATCCAGCTTCTCAATATCATTCGGGTTTATATCTGAAATATCACCATTATAGATCACTCCATCGACAATAATCAGAGGGCTCGATCCGGCAGTCAACGTATTGTCACCACGAATCATCATATCACTATTTCCCTTCGCTGAAACAGAGTATCCCACACTCATACCCGGAATACTGTTGCGCAATAAATCGCCAACACTGGATGGAGTATAGTTTTGCATACTTTCCGCTTTCACCTGAGAAATAGATCCGGTTAGGTCACTTTTCTTTGCCACTCCATAACCCACAACAACTACTTCATCCAGAATTTGTGAATCTTCCTGCAAAGTGACTGTTATATTCTGATTATTTTTTACAGGAACCTCTTGGGTAAGATATCCGATATAAGAAATCTGTAGAACTGCATTTTCCGCAACATTCAGGGAAAAGTCTCCATTCACACTGGTGATTGTACCATTTGATGTTCCTTTTTCCATGATATTACATCCAATGACCGGCTCTCCGGTATTATCCTTAATTATACCCGTAATTCGCTTGCCTGTTTGCTGAGCGGCCTTACTCTTTTCATCTGCTTTAAAAATAACGATGTGCTTATCCTCTATTATATATCCCAAATCCTCCCTTTAAAAAGAGCATCCAAAATTTGGGTGATGCTGCCATTCTTAATATCAAGGGATACTTTTTTCTTCAGGTTGATTTCCTCATTGCGATACCATAAAGAATATTCTCCCTTTTTGCTTGATCTGTGCCAAGGCTTCTTCTAGCGTTACATTTGTTAAGTGGAGAGATAGGTTCTTTACCTGTGAATAAGCTATTTCCGTAGATGCCAAAAAGAATATAATTACAAGAAATAGATAATAAATACGACGAGGGTGTTTATTTTTTAAATTTAAATCCATATTTTTGTATTGATTTTAGGTTTGTAAATCCATGAACAATTACAGACTCTAGTCTTAACTGAAGCGAAAAATGTTAGCGCATTTTTTCGCTTTTTTTTCCATACTACTATATCATTTCATCATAGGCATTTTTTTTTTAGGGTTAATAAATTCTTTTTCCGAGTTCTTTTATTTTCATCTATATAGATCATATATTCTTCAATCCTGTATTTTAAACGTTTATCTGCAGTTATCACACGCAATATTTGCTCCAGATTCTCACCTCGTAAGAAGTCGCCGGTCAGAATAATATCCTCAATATTAGAAGAGGTTATGCACATATTTACATTGACAATACGTTCCAGCTGTATCACTATTTAATTCAAAGGAAGTGACCTGAAATACTAGATCACGTTTCTCCACGATGTATAATGGGCAATATCCACTGTACGTGTAGTCAAAGAATGATTGTGCTTATCATAATATGCTTGTTCTCCGAGGAGACAGGAAGATTCTTTTCTTTTCTTGTCTTTACTCTGCACCTCAACTTTTCCTTCTGATAAAGAAACCTCAATCCAGTCATCTTCTTCGTATGCTTTTACATTGAATTGTGTACCCAATACTTCAACGTTAATCTGATTAGCCTTCACTATAAAAGGATGCTCGGCATCATGAGCCACCTCAAAGAAAGCTTCTCCATTTATTTCGACTTCCCTGTTCTTTGAGACAAAAGCATTGGGATAAGTGATTGTAGTTCCGGCATTCAAAATGACTTTACTCCCATCGGGTAAAGTGATTGTTGATAACATACCGAATGGATTAGACATCTCTATTTGTTGACTGTTGACTTGATTGAAACCCTAGCTTCTTTATATGAAAAATAGCCGGTCATTCCCAATAGAATTGCAATAGAAGCGGCCACAGTGCTGATCTTTAGAAGACGCCTGATGTACCGGCTCCTGTTTATCCGTTTATGAACTTCTTGCAAGATATAGGATTTTTTCTTCTTCTTTCTTTTCGATTTCAGAAGAAAGTTTCATTTCACGAATCAACTGGCGGAAACTACGATTATCATCATTAGAATGACTCCAGTCTTCTAACATCGCTTTTTCATGATCACTGATGTCATGAATTAATTCATTTCGTAGAATATCAATAAGGTTGTTTTCCTCGCTCATAATTAATTGTTTCTAAATTGAGGAGTAGGCTTGATGGGATTTCATTTAAAAGGCATCCCGTATTTTTAAATTCTTTAACTAATGGAAGAGAAAAAGAAAGACCATAATAGAGAAAGAGTCAAGTCCGGATAATAGGGTTTTATTTGCTTGATAATCTTTTCTATAGCAATTTTCATTTGTACGCGCAACCGTGTTTTCCGAAATGCAAAGTCTCTCTGCTATTTCTTTGGGTTTTAATTGCTCCTGACGAGCCATAAGAAATATCAAACGGCATTTTTCCGGCAATTCGCCAATAATCTTTCCCAATAGCTGCTCCATTTCTTTATAAGAGATCTTATCGTAAGGAGATTCTTCTTCTGTGATTTCCAATTGGACAGGTAATTCATCCAATGAGACACGGTTTTGCCTGCCATTTTTCTTATTGTAACGGGTAACCTCGTTTCTTACGGATATAAATAAATAAGCTTCCAGATTTTCTATATCCTTTAGTCTTTTGCGCGATTGCCATACAGCAAAGAAAACATCAGCAACTACTTCCCGACAAGATTCTGTATCTTTCAGAAAATAGTAAGTATAGCGAAATACCTGGTCATAATACATCTCATAGAACATATTGAATGCCAATGTATTTTCCTCTTGAATCATTGTTAAGAGGCTATGGATATCTTCTGTGTCTTTCACCGATTCTAAAATCATTTTTTTCATTTCATACTATTCCATGCAACTATTCAGGAATCAATGACTGAATCTGAGAGACAAAGATATAACTGTTTATCTTTGCCTCCAAATTTAATTTATGCGAATTCAATCGTCTGTGGATAGTATTCACTGAAAAAGACAAGATTCAGTGCTCTGTAATTCTATTCTTGTTAGTTTACTGATAATCAATCAATAGCATTTACCGACGGTTTACTGCAAGATGTAAAAGCATTTACTGCCGCATGTAACAGCCTTTACCCCTTATTGTAACGACCTTTACCACGGCATGTAACGGTCTTTACCACGGCATGTAAATGGAGTTACCGTGTGGAGTTACTAAAGTTACCATTTGGAGTAAACTGAACTTCCATGAAAGACAACTGTGTGCTTATAAAGGTGAAGTAAGATAATTCTTATCTGAAAAGAAGGAATAAAGTTATGAGCTGATTTATCTTCTACGACGTCCGAACAAGTCCTTTATTCCGTCAAGGTCGAAACCTAACGTGAAGCGAAGTGTCTGGTCGAGTGGATTGCTCTGTGCTGTAGATACCAGGTAAGCAGCATCCAGTGAAAACACACTCATCTTGAAACCTGCTCCGAAAGAGAAATACTTGCGGTTTCCTTTGTTCTCATGTTCCCAATGGTAACCACCACGAATGGAGAACTGTTCGTGATAGGTATATTCCAATCCCAACGACCATTGTATCTCCTGCAGTTCTTCCTTGAAACCACCGGGAGCATCACTGAAAGATTTGAAAATACCCTTAATGGGTGAGATATCATTATAATCACGGTCCAGACGTTCTTCATATTCTTCCTGTGACTCGTCTTCTCCACGGATAGGACGGGTGGGAACCATATATTTATTGGCGTCGAAACTAACTCCAATTGTATTGTAATCATCTATCGGGAACAGTAAAGAAGCACCCAAACGCAAGTTAGTAGGCAGGAACTGACTGGTATTACCGCTATCATAAGAAATCTTCGTACCGATATTAGAAGCATTCAATCCGAAAGAAAGCATGCACTCACGCTGGGCAAGTATGACGTAATTTGTATAATAGAAGGCAATGTCGGCAGCAAAAGCGGAACCGGCAGAAACTTCTTCGTCTTCCCTGTATGCCAGGTCGGAGTAAATATACCGTAATGCAACCGCTGCAGAGAAACGCTCGGAAAGCATACGTGAGTAAGCTATATCCACCGCCATCTCATAAGGTTTAATCGTATATCCCGGAGAATTCTCGTCACCGGTATATCCCACGGGTACTTCCCCCAAAGAAAAATAGCGCAAAGAACCGCTGACTGCCTGATAATCTCCGATGCGATAGTACCCTGCCAGATATGCCAAGTCAATATCATTCACCAGCTTACGCAACCAGGGAGTATATGAAACCGCCACTCCGGCGCGGCTGATAGTAAACGGATACTTTGCCGGGTTCCAGAATTGGGAGTTCACATCCGGATCTGTAGCCGCGCCCACATCTCCCCATACCACCACCACGGGAGTCAGGGGCAATCCCCAGAGAGTTAACACCGGTATTAACAGGGTTAAACTGATTCTTGTCCTGAGCAAGAAGGTGTACGGACAAGAAAGCTATGATTAATGGTAAGATGTATTTCTTCATACGATATCATTTAATTCTTCATCTGCGGATGAAGAATATCTTTTAATACTAATTAAACAGAGAATCCCCCTGTTTATTGTGACAGGATGATGATTTTCTGTGATTTCGTACTTTCACGACTGCCATCAGAGACAATAGAAGCACGATATAGATAAACACCCGGTGCCAGGCGTTGCCCACCGTTACTACACAAATCCCATTCTACATAGTAGGTTTGTCCTTCAGATATTCCTTTCTCCATATGTGTCCACATTTCCCGCCCGGCAAAATCATACACGGACATACGGACTGAAAGTGTGGAACCGGGGCGATTGTGAGAAAGAATAAATGTAGTACTTTCACGGGCAGGACTCTGTGTGCAAAGTTACTGAAAAGAGACCGGGACGTAGCCCTCGAACCACCTCAAACTCTAAAGTCTTTGTAGAAGAATTATTCAGTAAATCCCAAGCACGGAATGACAATATATGTTTCCCCTCCGTAAGTTCGGGCACTGAAAAATGCACTGTACCCCGGGTATAATCTCCCGCTACCGGAGTATAATAATCATTCAGATTGTAAGTCGACACCGCACTGCCGTCTATACTAAGCGAAAGGTCATGCCCGATACCATTGCCAACCGTATTGATACCATCCGCATCTTCTAACTCGGCTACAAACAAGGGAGTAGTATTGGTTTGTCCACCGGAACTGAAGTCCGGCGTATTCAGATAAATGGTTATCTTAGGGCCTAACGTATCTGCCAAAGAAACATCATCATCCGTACCGCCTACCAGGGAAACGGTCGAAAGCTCCGCCCGCTTCATTAGAGTGAACAGCATCCAGAGCGTAAAGACTCAATAAGCCTTCTTCATCGGAATAATTGATATCCAACGGTACAGGGAAAGTAAACTCAAACCGCCCCTGACGAACCGAATCACTGCCTGAGAAGAGAGTTTTACTGCGCTCCGTATAAGTATAAGCCCCTCACCACGATTATCAAGAGTGGTTACTTCTTCCTTACTATCCAGTACAGTAGGATGCACTGTGCCGGTAAAGTCTTCTGCTAAAGCACCTTCGGGAGTCAGGATACGTCCTTTTACAGTAATCTTGCTACCGGCTTTCACCTGCGGATAGGTGTTTGTTTCTTCTGCTACATTCACTCCGGCAAATTCATCCACCTGGATTTGATAATCAGGATATGCCAGGGTCAAGGCAGGATCGCCGATCAGAGAGAAATTCAATTTATTCTTGTCAGTAGCCAAAGATGCATCGCACTTTGAAAGCCGCATAACATCTCCCAGTCGCAGGCGTTTACCTTCAGGGCGGGAAAAGATATGACGAAGGAAAGCCTGGTTTAAAATAGAATTCTGCGCAGCATATACCACCCGGGAAGTGGTGAGCAAAGCAATAGCCCCGCCTTTGGCATTCAGGAATGCCTGCTCTCCGGCGGAAGTCTGGATATCGTCGAAACGGGTAAAGTCACAAGTAGCTGTTATCCATAGAGGAAGACGTGGGGATGTCATCTTGGTAATATCTCCCATGTTCAGCAGATTCTCCTCTGCCCAGGCGGAAGTACTTCCGTGCCCTGTATAGTTGACTACCAGCATGCCTTTGTCGAATAATTGCAATAGGCGTTTTGTTGCATCGGGATAAGTTTCTCCGGTAGCAGAAGATTCGCGACGGAAAGCATCGGCATAGATTCTTTCAACAAGGAAGGAAGGATAATTCCGTTCTGTATAACTTGCCAGGATTTCAGATTGGGACATGTGCTGTCTGCCATCCCCGTCATCGCCCACATAGCAGACGGTGTGTTTCCACGGTCCTGCATGCTTATTTTCCATATAAGCGATGGTCTTATCAACAGTAGCTTTTGCCTCAGCAGCCGTGCGAACCGGGGAAACGTCCGATACCTATATCCAGCATGGCATCCGACAGATTTTCACCTTCTCCATCATCGAGAAAGCCGAAATAATCGTCCGTTACATAGGAAGAGGTTTCCTCAAGAGAGGTTTCCGATTGATAAGATAGCAAAAAGTTTTCAGGCCGATAATTCTTCCAGGAGGAAGTCAGCATACGGTTATCATAACTGCAATCTCCGAAAAATAACAAGTATTTGGGACGTTCAGCTTCATTCGGGAAGCGATCATACAACATCTTCATCAAACGACGGTAAGCCGTTCCATCCGGTGTACCGGAAGAGAATTCATTGTAGATTTGCGGAGCAGCAAGAACAAGAACAGACAGGCCATCTTTTTCACGGTGTGCTTGTGCCAGCCGTTCCGCCTGTGTCATCAGGTCTTTCCGGTCGGGAGAAATGATAATCATATCCGTAGCTCCCAGAGAGTGCAGATTTTGATTTGCAATATTCCCTACCGTTTCTACCGTATCAAAGCCAGAAGCTTCCGGAGTGATGGCTACGAACTCACGCAATTTTCCTGCGGGAATGGTAAACGTATATGTGCCGCCTACAAAGCTGCCTTCCATCCTGCAAATATTTGCGGGATCGGTGACATCCCACACAACAGTAGAAGCTGTGGCACCGGAAAGTACAAATGTCGTCTCTTTATTGATGGAGGCCAAAGAACGGAAAGTAAGGTAAGGAGCATTCAGCGTAAGCGAGCGGATATAGTTCAAAGCAATATAATCCAGGCGCCCCGATGTCCCGGAAGGGCGGGTATGGATAACGGTCACTATAGTATTCTCCGACTCTGTACCCAGCCAGGGGAAGTACTTATGGAGGCAGAAGTAGCTCTAGTGTAATATTGATTGTCGGGAGATATGGATGCCAGTGTAGCATTTCCTCTCACCTTACCATTCACTGCAACCGAATAATAGGTAGATGCTCCAATGGAACGGGCAGCAAAAACTGTGGTCAGCCATACAGAATCTTCCGGAACGATACCCGGCAAACTCAACGTATAATTCTTGGTGTTACCCGTCGCATAATCATAATCTTCATATAGTTGTCTGCCGGTACTTGCCCAACTATATACTTCTTTCTCATGCAGAGCATAGGAATTAAAGGTTGTCAACCTGTTGGCAGAAGGTTCTTTCAAAGAAGAAAGGACTTCGACTTCCATTTCCGGAATATCCTCCCGGTCAGTCAGGAAATAATAGCCTTCATCGGAATAGAAATTACGTTCGCGAACAAAGTAAGTGTTATCGGAGCTCAGTTTCCAGGATACAGTGCCACGACCATAAAACAATACACCGTCTGACAAACGCAGCAAGGGGACTTCGGGCAAATCTGCTGCCGGATGTTCATTGAAACGCTGGGATAACAAATACCCACCATAACCAAATACGCGGACTTTCTCGGGTCTTGAGAATCCCATCTTCTTTAATTCGGCATTCGTGATTTTAAAGACTCCGGTATTTCTGACACCTATCTTTGTCCAACGACCTGAAGCGAGAAGCGAAGTAGTGCAATCTTTTAAAGAAGCTCTGGTTAAAGTTGTTCCCGAGCCTCGAGTGGCTGTACCCTCTCCTATTCCATCTGTCTTTGGATAGGATTTCACGGATAACTTGAACGAGTTCAGCCGTTGGTAGCTTCCTTCACGAAAAACTACAGGGACAAAACTTATGGAGAGAAAACCATGATGTGCGGAGATTTTAGTGAAGGTGTTTATCTGTGGAGATGCCGGTAAGCCCTTCCGGAAAGCAACGTCTTCATTGGGTAACTGACGCAAACTGTCGAGTCGCATTTCTAATGCTGCCACCTCACTCCGGCTTAGTTTCTGGTATTCCGGGAATTCAATTTCTACCTGATAAGTAAAAGAACGGAAAGCGTTCCCTAATGGAAGTTCGCGCGTCACTACGGGAAGCGTCTGTGCAGAAGACAATTCCTGCCAGTTCAGCGTAATGAATTCCTGTTGCGCTGAAACCGGAAGAAGAAGAGCAATAAAGCAACAAAGCAGCCAGCAACGTTTGATAAACATATCGTAATAAATTGACTCAACGAATATAAAAGTCGAGCAACTTATCTTCTCCGAGGTACCCTTGTAAATGCTGTCCTATCTGTACCGGGCCTACGCCTGCGGGAGTTCCCGTAAACAACAGGTCGCCTATTTTCAGCGTCATAAAGCGGCTGACGTATGCAATAATCTCATCCACTTTGAAAAGCATATCCGAGGTATTGCCATGCTGTACTTCCCTTCCGTCTATTTCCAGACGGAAATCAAGCTGCTGCAAATCGCCTCCTGCCTGCTCCAAAGGAACAAAAGTTCCGATAGCTGCCGAATTGTCGAACCCTTTGCAAAGTTCCCAGGGATTACCCGCTTCACGGAACTTACGTTGTAAGTCGCGTGCCGTAAAGTCGATGCCTACAGTCACTGCGTCATAGTAACGGTTGGCAAAACGCGGCGCAATGTTTTTTCCCAAACGGCAGATGCGCACCACCACTTCCGTCTCATAATGCACCTCATCCGAAAAATCGGGGATAAAGAAAGGCTTTCCGTCTTTCAATATAGCCGAGTCGGGCTTCATGAAGATAACCGGCTCTTTATTAACTAACGTATGTCCCAGCTCCTTGTTGTGCAGAGCATAGTTCATTCCTACAGCAATAATCTTCATTACTTGATCTCATTAAAGTTCAGTCTGTTAAACATCACGGCCAGATGAGCATAAAGAGAAGTATTCTGAACAACGATATTTTCCGGCACACGGATACGGAACGGCGTAAAGTTCCATACAGCTTTGATGCCACCGGCTATCATGGTGTCCGTAATGCATTGGGCTATCTCGATAGGTACAGTCAGCACACCGATGTTCACATCATATTCGCGCATCTTCTGCTCGAATTCACTGGAATGGAAGATCGGAATTCCGTTCAATGTAGTGCCTACCAATTCCGGGTTCACATCAAATGCCGCTACAATTTCCAGCCCGAAATGCTTCAAACCGGAGTCGCGCAACAATGCACCACCCAAGCTACCTACTCCAAACAGAAATGCTTTATGCATATCGGTAAATCCGAGGAAGTCTTCCAATACGGCTATCAGAGTATCGACTTCGTAGCCCACACGCGTACGCCCGGAGATGTTGACATACGACAAATCCTTGGCTATCTGGGAAGCATCTATATTGATTTCTTTGGATATCTGTGTAGAAGAGACGTACCGTTCGCCCCGCTGCTTGAGCAGCTTAACATTCGACAAGTACCACGGCAACCTGCGCAAAGTAGGCTCCGGCACTTTCATGCTATCCTTATATTGAATTGCCTGGTTCGTGGTCATTTTCTTCATTTCTTTCGGTTACGGGTTGACAAAAATACGTTTTTTTTCTGAAAAGAATAGTCCTATAGAAGAAAGTTAACATAATTTCTACAAAAGTTTTATTGATCGTCAAAAGAGATAACGGTAAACTAAGGGGAAACTCCCACCGAATGGAACTTCAGACAATCGAAACCGGCAAAGACTCCTATCCGTGCCCTATCGGAAAACCCGATCGAATATCCGATCTCCGTATAGGGACGCCGACCATATATCACAATGGAACGAAGATGCAATGCTTCATCAAATGCTTTTCTTGACAGAAAAGGAAGATGTTTCAAAAGCAGATATGGAGTATACCGAGGAGACATTAGCCTGTGTCCAGCGGGTATTAGTGGACAAAGCATAGTTATCCAGTAAACTAAACCCGGTATCGAAAGAACGTTCCGTAACCAGTATGCGGGTAGAAGCAAAATGCTTGAAGTCGGGGAACTGGAGATTCTTGGCATCAAAGAATGAGCCTGCATTCACTGACCAATACAGACGATTGAACATGCCGAACTCGATTTTCTGTTTGGCAGAGAATTGCATCAGGTGGTACGAGGTCAGATAACGGCTACCGCTCATAGGGAAGGCTCTGTCATATTTCAGGGCAAATGTAGGATAACGGGAAGCTTCATACACTTTCTTACCTTGCGACATGTGATAGTAGTGAGCCGGAGTATACTCCAACTCAAAAGAAGCTTTCAGGATATCATTCTCAGGCATCGGCCGGAAAGCAGTGTTTTCCGGAATATTCGGCTCGGCATCCCTCTTGAACCAACTTTTACGGATATGGTTATCCAGCATCTTCCTGCGTTGCCAAGAAAGTGAGGAAGAAAAAAGTAATCCGTTAGCCGGCTCTATCGCATAGTCAACTGTGAAGAAAGTATTCTCGTAAAGCTTCAGATGGTTATGGCCGAACAACGAGCTGGACATACTATTAATCAAACGGGATTCTCCGCTTTCCGAATTATAATCGGCAGACAGAAGACCTCCGGAAAGGGATAAATAGCCACGGTTCCGGGGAGCATAATCCAGCGTCAATTCTCCTTGTCCAATCCAGTTTTTGCGGGCTGTAGTATAGTAGAAAGAAGGCACAAAACGAAGCGTTTGAGGATTCTGACAACTTCACTCCCGTCTTCAGCTTAACTCCTAACCAGAAACCATCCACAAAATTATATTCGGGAATATAAGCGGAAAGACCGGGTAAAGTGAGCCAAGCACTTTTATTGGAAGTTCTGAAAGTCTTTCCCCACATAATGGTGTTCAGTACTTGCCCGACTACTGTTTTCTTCCCGGACTTTTCTCCGGGTGACGAATCTTTCAAAGCAATCTTTTTTCTTCTTTATATTGATAACTCTGCACTTCTTCCAATCGCAACGGCACGCTACGGATAGTGGTCCAATAAAGAGAATCCCGCTTATCGGCAAGCGAATCAACCTGAGTATCTTTGCGTCCGATCCGTGCCGGACGTTCAAATTTATGTTTCTTTGGCTGCACCATTGCGGTGGTGGTAACTACAGGTTTTGTTGTTGTATCCGTATTGGTTTCCGGCTGGATATCCGTTTTTACCTCTCTATAGTGTATTGCCGCCAGATAGGAAGCCTCTGCCTTGAAACCCATTATATCGATGGTAGAAGAGGTAGTAATAGAAACCGGCAGAAAGACAGAAGACTGTACTTCCTTGCAAGTGATCTTAATCTTTGCTTTCAGCCCGGTAGCACGAACATTGACATCAGCAGCCGATATACACCACAAATCTTCTACAATGAACAGGTCTCCTTCCAGCAAACGGTTATCATCTTTCTTGGGAATCACACGGATCTTATTTATCATTTGCCCTTCTTCTACAAAACAAGCGTCAAGTTTAAAACAATAGTATGAAAAGGCATTTTTGTTTAAAGGAGAGACTTTACCGAAAAAGTTCAGAAGTATAGAGATTAACTGTAGTTATCCCCATGTCCACCTGTATTTCCTCAGGAAAAGAGTTCTTATTGGCTAATACCTTATTATTCCAGACATTGGGGGCAGTAAAGTTCACAATCTGCTGTTGCTCCAAGACAAACAGCTTTCCAAGCCATTCTTTTGCATCTTTCCGCACCTCTTTGGATAGTTTCAGGACAGCAGGAATAGCGATCCCTTTACCGGTTCCTTTCAGATATGTACCGGCTGTATAGCTTTTTATCTGAGTACGATAATAAGGAGCACGCGCTATCGCTTTGCGCATCACTGCATAGGCGGGATCTTCATTTCCCTTGGTGATGCTTACTTCCGGCAGGCTATAGGTACGTTCGGCAAGCACTATATCCTTCTCATAATCACGATTCAGCATTTGAAAAGTAAAGGTCTGGGATATGAATCCTAAAGAAGAGACCTCACAGGTATATTGTCCGGCAGATAATTTCGTTTGAAACCGCCCATGCTCATCGGTAGTTAAACCTGACTTCATTTCTCTTAGATAGAGGGCGGCATAAGGAACCGGCTTCCCATCAGTATCCGTAACAGTACCCTTGAAAGATTGCGAAAAAGATAGTAGAGTAACCAAAGACAATAGAAATAGCCAGATGATTCTTTTCATATTTCGTATACTTGAAGCTAATTAGCGTTTTTCTATTAGACGACAAAAGTCTCAAAAGATTGCAAAGTTCCACGCAAAATATTACTTTTGATTCTTAAAACAGAACGAATATGAAGAATAATGATTGGAAAGAACGGTTGAATGTGGTTTATTCTACCAATCCGGACTATAGTTATGAAATGGAAGATAATGGGGAACAAGTTACCCCGGAAGCTTCTCAACAGAAATTGCGTGTTCAGTTGGATCGCAAGAATAGAGGAGGAAAAGTAGTCACACTTGTCACAGGTTTCGTAGGTACGGAGAATGACCTGAAGGAATTAGGTAAATTGCTGAAGTCTAAATGTGGAGTAGGCGGAAGTGCCAAAGATGGAGAAATCATCGTACAAGGAGATTTCAAGCAGAAAGTGCTGGAACTACTTAAAAAGGAGGGATATACGCAGACTAAGCCGGTCGGATAATCCGGTTCACCGAAACAGACGGTCTATCAGTAAGTATATCACTTCTTCTAAAAGAAGCAAATATGCAATCGAGTAGGAGGAAAACGAAGTAGTTTTCTTCCTACTTTCGCTTTCCGACCTCTCACACCACCACGCATGCCGTTCGGCACGTGGCGGTTCTTTACTTACGATGCAATTTACTGTAATACTCCATCAAGGTAGGGTACCCCACTAGTTTCAATTTGTCATTATCCATGGCAGAAGTTAGGATTCTGCTCCCAGCTATACACCAATACCCTAAGCGAGTATTGGCATGTTGCCGGGCATAGAACTTACTGATGCCACACTTCTGCAAATTGGCAAACCGAGTTTTGACCTTCTTCCAGTATTTCCATATACACATGCGTATCCTACGACGAAGCCATTCATCTATACGTTTCAGATAACTCTGCATATCTGCCAACTGAAAGTATTCTATCCAGCTACGTATAAACAGATGAAGCTTTGATTTGCGCTGCTCATACCCCATACCATTACTTCTTCCGGTCAGTTCTTTCAAGCGAACTTTCAGTTTAAGGTAACTTTTGGGATGGACAGATAGAGCGACATTCGCCATTCTTTACATAAAAAGAATAACCCAGAAACTTCATGCCACGAACATAACCAACGCTGGTTTTATCTTGATTTACCTTTAGGAAAAGATGTTTCTCAATAAAAGCGCTTATGCTCTTCTTTACACGCAGGGCAGAACGTTTACTCTTGCAGAAAATCATACAGTCGTCCGCATAACGCACAAACTTGTGACCACGGGATTCCAACTCTGTATCCAATTCATGGAGCATAACATTGCTCAGCAAAGGGGCTCAAAGGTCCTCCTTGGACAGTTCCCTGAACACGGCTCTCGTAGTGACCAGCTACCATTGCCCCCGAGAGGAGGTATTTATGGACGAGGGAGATAACACGACCATCCTTCACGGTGCGTGACAAAATCTCTATCAACTTGCTATGATTAACTGTGTCGAAGAACTTTTCTAAGTCCAAGTCAACACAGTATTTATGACCACTATTGATATGAGATTGGGCGCGCCGCAAGGCTTTTGGTGAGCACTGCGTTTAGGGCGGAAGCCAAAGCTGTTGTCACTGAACTGGCGTTCGTAAAGCGGACTAAGCACCTGGCTGATGGATTGTTGAATAAGACGGTCAATAACGGTAGGAATACCTAATTGACGTTTCTTACCTCCATCCTTGGGAATTTCAACCCGCCGGACGGGATTGGGACGATAGCTACCGTCCAACAAAGAGTTTATCAGTTCGTCTTTATGGAGTTTCAGGTAAGGAAGTAAATCTTCCGTTTCCATCTTATCGACACCTCCACAGCCACCGTTGGCCACGACCTGCTTGTAGGCGCGGTTCATGTTTGCGGGCGACACAATACGTTCCAATAAAGCATCTTTGGTAAATTGCGCTTCCACGAGGTGGTTTTCAGTTATCCCAATAAAGGTCTGCACTCCGGCATAGCTTTCGGATTCCGTCCTATCCTTTTGCCGGCAGTTATCACTCAATGTTGATATTTTCTGCATTCGTTCCTTCATCATCGGGTAACATTCATTGACTACTCGCTTAAATAAAGTTCAGACCTTCCCCGAATGCCGATTTTTTTTTTTCGGGTACTATGTCGTCTGCTGACTTCTCACAGCAAGCTTTACTCCGTGCTTCTGAAAAAAAAAACATCTGCACGTCTGTGAGACCTCCCCAGTTAAGAATACATTCTTTCCATCTTATACCTGCCGGATTTACTTTGGATGTTTCCGGATAGTTATAAGGCTTTGTCTTGTTTAGCAGACTAACCCACATCCTTTAGCCTTATATCCGGTTTCTGTACGTCAGGCCAGATGTTTGCCGCTACCTTCCTTCAGATTCCAACTCACGATGGACACCCTTGGCGTTGGCTAAACACTTCCCACTATCAGGGCGTGTTAGGGACTTGCACCCATTAGAATATACCCATGCTGGGCGAACTAAAAAAACGACCGCAACGGAAATTCCCGTGCGGTCGTTTTCTATATATATATTGAGTTGAATTATTCAGCTTTCAAAGTGAAACGCTTGAAATCTACAATCTTCAATTCAGGGTCAGCTGCTGCCAACACTTCTCTTACAGTCTTCTTAGAATCCATAATATTTTCCTGGTTCAGCAAGCAAACTTCTTTCAAGAACTTAGCCAGACGACCTTTAGCGATGTTCTGGATCATTTGTTCAGGCAGGTGTGCAGCCTTTTCAGCAGAAACAGTAGCAATGATTTCCTTTGCCTTTGCCACGTCTTCAGCAGTAATCCAGCCTTTGGCCATGTTGCTTTCCATGTGGTCTTCGCTGTCCACGTGAGCCGGGTTGATACCAGCCTTCTTCAAAGCGGCCTCAACAGCCTTCTGTACCTGTTCAGCTTTTGTCTTCTCGATAGCAACATCAATTTCTTTCTGCTTCACATCTTCAGAAACGCCGTCCTCATCAATTGCAAGAGGATTCATAGCTGCAATCTGCATAGCCACTTCCTTAGCCAACTGTTCGTTAACTTCTTTGTTGAAAGCAGCGATCGTGCAAAGACCGTTTCTATTCATGTGATTGTAAACGACAGTGCTTGCACCCTCTACAGTCAGATAGCCGTCAAGCTCCATCTTCTCACCTGTAATACCGCTACGGTCAGTCACTGCATCCTGTACAGTACCGTTACCCATCGGCAATGCTTTTACTTCATCCAAAGTCTTGCACTTGTTAGCTACAGCAAGGTCCAGAATGTCCTGAGTCAATTTCACGAAATCAGCATTCTGAGCCACGAAGTCAGTTTCGCACTTCAGAGCGATGATAACGGCAAAGTCACCCGTAGTCTTAGCCAGCACACAGCCTTCAGAAGCCTCGCGATCTGAACGCTTAGCTGCAACAGCTTGTCCCTTCTTACGGATTATTTCCATTGCCTTGTCGAAATCGCCTTCAGCTTCAGTCAAAGCATTCTTGCAATCCATCATACCAGCACCGGTCATCTTGCGGAGCTTGGTTATATCAGCCATACTTACAGCCATAATATCTTTTCTTTTTATAATTAATATTCAAAATGATAGAATGGTAAGATGATAGGATGGTAAGACGACATTATCATCTTATCATTTTACCATCTTACCATTCAAGTATGATTAAGCCTCTCGTCTTCCTTCAGGAAAGCAGCAGCCTTAGCTGCATTGATTGCTTCCTCGTCGGACTTGTCGAGTCTTGCTTTTGTAGCTTTCTTCTTACCTTTGTTGGCAGGAGCTTCACCGGCAGCTTCCATGTCTACCTTTTCGGCCTTACGTTCTTCCAGACCTTCCTGCATAGCAGCGCAGCAAGCATCAAGAATAACTTCTACTGACTTAGTAGCGTCATCATTTGCCGGGATTACGAAATCGATATTCGTAGGATCGGAGTTTGTATCAACGATACCGAATACGGGAATCCCCAGACGGTTAGCTTCGCGAACTGCGATGTTTTCTTTCATAACATCGATAACGAACAGTGCAGACGGCAGACGAGTCAGGTCAGCAATAGAGCCCAAAGTCTTGTCCAGCTTAGCACGTTGACGTGAAATCTGCAGGATTTCTCTCTTAGAGAGATTAGAGTAGGTACCGTCGCTTGTCAACTTGTCGATGGTAGCCATCTTCTTGACAGCCTTGCGGATAGTAGGGAAGTTAGTCAACATACCACCCGGCCAACGCTCGATTACATAAGGCATATTTACAGAGGCAGCTTATCAGCAACCACTTGCTTAGCTTGTTTTTTAGTAGCAACGAACAGGACTTTCTTTCCTGATTTAGCAATTTGCTTCAAAGCTTCAGCAGCTTCGTCTACTTTAGCAACTGTCTTGTGGAGGTCAATGATATGGATACCATTGCGCTCCATGAAGATGATAAGGAGCCATTGCAGGGTTCCACTTTCTTTTCAAGTGACCGAAGTGGCAACCGGCTTCCAATAATGTATCAAAATTTGTTCTAGACATTTTCTTTTAAATTAATCGTTTACTTTCTTTTTTGTTTCTTCTAAACCAACCGCCGGGTAGTCTGAATCTGAAGAGTCCCGGTAGTTTAGATACTAAACGCTTTTTCAGTTGAGAGTTGAGAGGTGAAAGTCGAGAATTAAGCAACTTGTCCGCCCCAACCGTTCTCCAACTCTTAACGTTTACTGAACTGGAATCTACGACGTGCTTTCGGTTGTCCCGGTTTCTTACGTTCAACAGAACGCGGGTCACGAGTCATGAAACCTTCAGAACGGAGAGCAGCCTTGTCTTCAGCATTGATTTTCACCAGTGCGCGGGCAATTGCCAAACGCAAAGCCTGAGACTGGCCGGTGAAACCGCCACCGCAGAGATTAACTTTGATGTCGTACTTTTCAGCAACACCCAGCTTATTCAACGGCTGTTTAACTACATACTGAAGAATGCTTGATGGAAAGTACTCTGCGAGGTCTCTCTTATTAATAGTAATCTTTCCTGTACCTTCGGTTACGAAAATGCGTGCAATTGCACTTTTACGTCTGCCTAATGCATTTACTACTTCCATATCTATTATTTAAGTAAGTTAATATCAATTGTTTTCGGGTTCTGAGCGTCGTGTTTGTGCTCGCTGCCGGCATATACGTACATATTACCAGCAATTTAGCGCCCAACTTGTTCTTAGGCAACATACCCTTTACTACTTTTCTCAGTAACTTGTCATCACCGTTCGGTTTTGCCTGCAAACGGGCAGGAGTGATTTCTCTCTGGCCGCCGGGATAACCTGTGTATGACAGATATACCTTGTCATTCCACTTGTTACCGGTTAATTTTACTTTGTCGGCGTTGATAATGATTACATTATCGCCACAATCTACGTGAGGGGTAAAGTTAGGTTTATACTTTCCTCTCAACAGTTTCGCAACTTTTGCGCCCAGACGACCCAATACTTGGTCTGTAGCGTCAACAATGACCCATTCTTTGGTTACCGTAGCTTTGTTTGCAGAAATGGTCTTGTAACTTAAAGTATCCACTCTTAATTGTTTTTTAAAATGTTACTACTAAAATGTTTTTCTTCACCGCAAGCCAGTCATCCCGGACAATGGAAGATTAACTCGCTATGAATTAAATGCTTATCCTTTTGAGATAATAATCGGCTTGCAAAGGTACGGTTTTTCTTAGAACTGGCAAAAGTTTTCCACTTTTTTTTAGAGAGCCACTTGGCTGATATACAACAGACAAGGTTATCCTGCGGAGAAACGAAAGAATCTCCGCTAGAACAACTCTTTATGATGCGGCCTTCATCGGCCAATGCCGTCATAGAAGACCTTCAAAGCTGCATTGAGAAAGAAACGGGAAAGAGAAAGAAATATCAACGGACAAGGTCCTCGGGGAATTTCGCGGGCATGCCCACCCGCTTCCATGTTTCATGGAACCATGTATTCAGTTCATTCCCATTCAAGTCCTTAGCTATAAAATACTTCAGGTACATTACCCCGTCGTCCCCTATTTCAAACTCCAATATATTGTCTTTGTGGTCCAACATGGGCAGATGGATGTTTTTCTCAATACTTTCCTTATAGGAACTATCCGTCAGCTGCTGATAAGTCCCATACCCCGTGATGATGGCATCCTTGCCAGGAATCATTGTAAAGTTGACAATGCGGCCGTCATCACTCAGCACTTTAAAGGTATTACTCGGTTTCAATATCCCGGGAACATCCGGGATTTCGGACACATAATGACATAACTGCCAAATTCCTGCCAGTTCCGCAGGCCTAAACTCTGCGCTCTCCTGCGCATTGGCTCCCGCTACCGCAAGCAGCACCGCTACCAGCATGGTAAAGAAATAGTTCCGTTTCATATTCGTATGATGTTGGTTAACGTTATGTCGTTCCGCTAGACACAAATATAAAGATTTATTTTGAGATTATAACATTTTTGGGTATAAAAAAACCGCACAAACAACAGAATGTTTGTGCGGATGATTTTATCCAGTTTGTATATTCCGAAACTTAGAACTCGGCGTTGCGCGGCGTACGCGGAAACGGTATGACATCACGGATATTCGTCATGCCCGTAACGAACAGCAGCAAGCGCTCAAAGCCTAAACCGAACCCGGAGTGGGGACATGTACCGAACTTACGGGTATCGAGATACCACCACATATCCTTCATCGGGATGTGAAGTTCGTCAATGCGCGTCATCAGCTTGTTGTAATCCGCTTCGCGCTCGGAACCACCAATAATCTCACCAATCTTCGGGAACAATACGTCCATTGCACGTACCGTCTTACCGTCTTCGTTCTGCTTCATGTAGAACGCTTTGATTTCCTTCGGATAGTCAGTCAGGATAACCGGACGCTTGAAGTGGTCTTCCACCAGATAGCGCTCGTGTTCGGAAGCTAGGTCTACTCCCCAGTACACCGGGAATTCGAACTTACGCCCTTTGGCAACAGCCTCTTCCAATATCTTAATACCGTCCGTATAAGGCAAACGTACGAAAGATTCCTTCAATACACCTTGCAGACGTTCAATCAAACCTTTGTCGAACATATCGTTGAGGAACTTCACATCATCAGCACAGTTATCCAAAGCCCACTTCACACAGAACTTGATAAATTCTTCTGCCAGATCCATGTTGTCTGTAATGTCATTGAACGCAACTTCCGGTTCTACCATCCAGAACTCAGCCAAATGGCGCGGAGTATTGGAGTTTTCTGCACGGAATGTAGGGCCAAACGTATAAATAGCTCCCAATGCCGTAGCAGCAAGTTCACCTTCCAACTGTCCGGAAACCGTCAGACTGGCCTGCTTACCAAAGAAGTCGTCATCATAAATGATAGAACCGGCTTCATCCTTCTTCAAATCATAGAGGTTCTTCGTTGTTACCTGGAACATTTGTCCGGCACCTTCACAGTCAGAAGCCGTGATGATAGGTGTATGGAAATAGACGAAACCTTTCTGATGGAAAAAAGTATGGATAGCTATCGCCATGTTATGACGAATGCGGAACACTGCACCAAAAGTATTCGTACGGGGACGCAAGTGAGCAATCTCACGCAGAAACTCTAGTGTATGGCCTTTCTTTTGCAAAGGATATGTATTATCACAAGTTCCCAGAACTTCAATTTCACGAGCTTGAATCTCAGCTTTCTGGCCGGAACCTACAGATTCCGTCAGTTCACCATTCACGCTCAAACAAGCACCGGTAGTAATCTCTTTCAGCATCTCCTCATCGAAGTTACCCAAGTCTACTACAATCTGCACATTATTTATTGTAGAACCGTCATTCAGCGCGATAAAGTTTACTTGCTTACTACCTCTGCGGGTACGAACCCAGCCCTTCACGTTGACCATAGCGCCAAAATCTTCACGCTTCAGCAGGTCAACAATCTTTGTTCTACTAATCTTTTCCATAAATTTGTGTTAAACCTATATTATATAATTACTCAAAAGAGCCCATGCGCAGGTAGTTTACTTCCTGTTCGCTCAAATAGCGCCATTCGCCACGACGCAAGCCCTTCTTAGTCAGTCCGGCAAAGAATACGCGGTCGAGTTTCACTACCTTGTAGCCCAGTGACTCAAATATGCGACGAACAATACGGTTCTTACCTGAGTGGATTTCAATGCCCACTTCATCCCGTCTAACATCGTCCGTATAACTGATAGCATCTGCATGGATTTCACCATCATCCAACTGAATACCAGCTGCAATCTGATCCATATCAGCTTTTGTCACATTCTTATCTGTATGTACGTGATAAATCTTCTTCTTCAGGAACTTCGGATGAGTCAGCTTGGAAGCCAGGTCACCGTCATTCGTCAGCAGCAACACACCTGTAGTATTACGGTCCAGACGACCTACCGGATAAATGCGTTCGTTGCAAGCGCCTTTCACCAAATCCATCACCGTGCGACGTGCCTGGGGATCATCCGAAGTAGTCACAGTATCTTTCGGCTTATTCAGCAAGATATAGATCTTACGTTCGATACTTACCGGCTGATCGTGGAATTTCACTTCGTCACCGCGTTTTGATCTTGGTTCCGACTCTGTAACCACTGCTCCGTTTACAGAAACCACTCCTGCTGTGATGAATTCATCTGCCTCACGACGGGAGCAAACACCTGCATTAGCCAAGAACTTATTCAAACGGATCGGTTCATTAGGATCAGTAAACTGCTCCTTATATTCTATCTGCTTCTTACGGCTATACTTTGCATTCGGATCATAATCCGGTGTACGGCGTTGTTGAGGGCGGCCATATCCACCCGGTCTTCCACCACCATTGGGATTAAAACGCGGACGTTGAGGACGATCGCCATAAGAAGAACCACCATAAGAGGAACTTCCATAAGGACGCTGAGGACGGTCGCCACCATCACCACTATTGTAGCGTGGACGATAAGGACGGTCATTGTTATAGGAACGCTGTCCACCATCACCACTATTAAAACGTGGGCGCTGAGGACGGTCACCATAAGAAGGACGCTGAGGACGGTCGCCACCTTCGCTGTTATAGCGCGGACGGTAAGGACGATCACCCGAATTGTTTCCATAAGGGCGTTGCGGACGGTCGCCGCCTTCGCTGTTATAGCGCGGACGATAGGGACGGTCGCCACCTTCACGGTTGTAAGACGGACGGTCACCATATGAACGTTGTGGACGTTCACCACCTTCGGCATTAGGATTAAAGCGCGGGCGATAAGGGCGATCACTGCTGTAAGCACGCTGTGGACGATCACCACTCTCGCTGTTAAAACGCGGACGATAAGGTCGGTCACCACCTTCACGGTTGTAAGACGGACGGCTGTAATTGTTTTCTCTGTCAAATCTGTTGCCTGAATTCTCCTCATTGGAAGAATCGTCACGCCAAGTTTCGTTTTCTGTACTCATTGTTTTATTCGAATAAAATTAAACCTTGGCCTCACGGCCATTCTATTATCACTTTTATACCTTATATTATATATGTATACTATATTAACAATCACCGGATTTAAAATGTTGGCTTCATTATCCGGCTATTCTTTCTTGCTCTGCTTTAAATACCTGTATATGTATGGGGAGTAATGACGCGCAATTCTTTCTTAATCTCTTCGCTTACATTCAACCCTTCGATAAATTCTTTTATGGAAGCTTCCGTAATAGCCTGGTTGGTACGGGTCAATGCTTTCAATGCCTCATACGGATGCGGATATGCTTCACGGCGCAGGATAGTCTGAATAGCCTCAGCTACCACGCTCCAGCAATTATCCAAATCACGATAAATAGCAGTTTCATTCAGCAACAACTTACGCAACCCCTTCAACGAACTTTGAATGGCAATCACGATATGTCCAAACGGAACGCCTACATTACGCAATACAGTAGAATCAGTCAGGTCGCGTTGCAAACGAGATACCGGCAATTTCACAGCCAGATGTTCCAGAATTGCAGTAGCTATACCCAAGTTACCTTCCGCATTTTCAAAGTCAATCGGATTCACCTTGTGCGGCATAGCACTGGATCCCACTTCACCAGCTTTGATCTTCTGCTTGAAATATTCCATAGAAATATATTGCCAGAAGTCACGGTTCATATCAATCATCACCGTATTAATGCGCTTCATTGCATCAAAGATGGCGGACAGATTATCATAATTGGAGATCTGCGTAGTATACTCTTCGCGTTCCAATCCCAGCTTTTCAGCAACGAATTTGTTACCGAATGCTTTCCAGTCAAACTCCGGATAGGCAACATGATGTGCATTGTAATTTCCGGTAGCACCGCCAAACTTAGCAGTAATGGGGCAAGCCTTTAATGTAGCCAATTGGCGTTCAAGACGATAGACGAACACCATTACCTCCTTCCCTAAACGGGTAGGAGAAGCCGGCTGACCATGTGTCTTAGCAAGCATAGGAATAGCAGCCCAGTCTTCCGCATACGTGCGAAGCTGCGCTATCAGCTCCTCTATCTGCGGATAGTATACCTGCTCCAGAGCTTCCTTGATAGACAGAGGCACAGAAGTATTATTGATATCCTGTGAAGTCAGTCCGAAATGAATAAACTCTTTATAGTCATCCATTCCACCCATCTTATCAAACTCTTCCTTCAGGAAATATTCCACGGCTTTCACGTCGTGGTTTGTCACACTCTCAATATCCTTGATACGCTGTGCATCAGCTTCAGAGAAGTTACGATAGATATTTCTTAAAGTTTCAAATACACTTTTGTCTACGCCTTTCAACTGCGGCAAAGGCAGCTCGCACAAGGTGATGAAGTATTCCACTTCCACTTGCACGCGGTATTTCACCAAGGCAAACTCCGAGAAATAAGCCGCCAAGGCATCCGTTTTTCCTCTATATCGACCATCAATCGGAGAGATTGCGGTAAGTAAATCAAGTTTCATACGTCGTATTTATGATGATAATTATCGGACTGCAAAATTACTGCTTTTTTCTGAGTAACAAGACATAAAGGACAAGAAGTTAAGAAAGGACGTTAACAGATAAAAAAAATAGCCCTGCAAGAACTTGCAAGGCTATTTAATAATTTTACATCTGTGGGCGTTGACGGATTCGAACCGCCGACCCTCTGCTTGTAAGGCAGATGCTCTGAACCAGCTGAGCTAAACGCCCTTTTGGACCGAAAGTGCTTGTTTTTTTTAGTGGGCGTTGACGGATTCGAACCGCCGACCCTCTGCTTGTAAGGCAGATGCTCTGAACCAGCTGAGCTAAACGCCCATACACTTTCGTTTCAAAAGCGATGCAAAGGTACAGCTTATTTTGACATTACCAAAACAATTGCGAACTATTTTCTAAGAAATTTATACAGAAAGATATATACTTATTGAATTTCAGCATTTTAAATAAGTAACTTTTTTCTGAGACATTTCACCAACATAATCGCTATAAACCGATTCTTCGCCTTACGGAAGAATATGAGTACCCGGTGAAAGCACTTTTTCCTTACTGCCAGGCAATGCCACTACTGCCGTGGTGCCTTGCGGAACAACCACTTGAATACCGAGTTTATGATCTTGCTGCCTTATATCAACCCTGATGTCACCATAAAGAGTAGGCACCACCGCCGAAGCTTTATTCAACGAACCCAGTTGCGGAGCAACACGGAATTGCTTAAATCCGGGAGCAAGTGGTTCTATTCCACACAGTTTTTGACTCAATATAGTCAGCGGACCACCACTCCATGCATGATTTATAGTGCCTCCACCAAAACCTTCGGCGCCTATCCCCCACCCTTCAAATAAGGTGGTATAAGGATATGACATCATTTTAGCATAACGGTCGCGCATACGTTTCAATGCAAACTCCGGTTCGCCCATCATAAACAAGGCTTCCATTACATACTTTTTCCATATAAGGACTGGCATGATATTCCTTCTTGAAAACCTTTAGCAAAGCTTTATATCTACCGACCGGTGCCAATCCACTCACTACAGCCATTGCCTGCGCACGGTCATCCGTCTCCCCATTATGCAATTTGGAACGATAAGCCTTACCATTCCAATAGCGGGCGTCAAAAACCGCAGAGATACGTTTCATCATTTCACCGATCTGATTGGCATCATACAGTTTACGCAGATGAAGGGCAAACTCTTTTTCAGCCTTAAGAGCCAGATAATACCAACAGATAGTAAGAACCTCCATATCAACATCCGTTCCCCAATCGCCCCAACTCCAATCACCCGGACGAACCACAGGCATACCTTGGCCATCAACCTGCCAGACTTCATGCAAATACTTCTTCAAGCCGTCGTAAATATGCGGAACAAAAGAATAATCGTCACTATAGAACGCTTGCGTGTAGAATCCATACCAGCCTACAGACGCAAGCATCTGCAAAGGAAGTTCCTTACACCAGTTCAACGATGGAACAGGAGAAGCAATAACGCCGTCCGGACGTTGCCAGTTCATCAATTCATAGATACCTTTTGCGGCCAACTGCCAACCGCGCGGATCAAGTACATAGAAAGCTTCACCCAACTCATTTACTTCATCTCCCCACCATTGAGCACGCTCACGATCAGGACAGTCCATGTAATTATCGCGCATGGTAATATATAAAGTACGCGCACTTCGCTTCCACAATTCATTATAGAAATCATCATCGCATGCGAAAGAACCTTTCATATCCGCATTATAACCTGTTTCCCGGTATTTAACGCCCAGCACTTCCACGCCGGCAGGAACAACATAAAGCACCTCATGACCATTCATCCAGCCGAAACTTTCATATTCCTGCTCACCCTCACGAGTAATGTATTCAGCTCTCACATTATTAGCACTTCCTCCCGTATAATTATCGGTCAGCATGCCAACCACCAATCCGGCCGGAGCTTTACATGCAGATAAGGAGTTATCTGACAATTATAGGGCAAACGGCATCGAATAGTATCCCCTTTTTCATTTTTGACTACTTCCGGATAATCCGTTAACCCACCATTCTTCCACATCGGGATAGGACGGGCTACCAATTTTCCAAACGGCATTTCGTTCGGAGCCACAATTTTCGATAGATGCTCCCAGCTTTCCACTGAAATCCGGCATATTCCAACCTGCCAATTCCTTACGGGCATCAAAGCGGATATTACTTTCGGATAAACGATAATTGGGGAATGGGGCTTCTGTATTCTGATAAGCCCGATACACACTACATTGCCAGCTCTTATCACTGACAATGGATAAATTTGCCCCTTGGGCACAAAACAACAAAGCTGCCGTTCCACTATTCACATGACTGAATCCGTTTTTCCCGAAATGCCACACCAGCAGAGCAATGGTATTCTCCCCCTTCTCCAGATAAGGGGCAATATCCACCTGATCATAATAAGTCGCTCCGGGAGCAGGCCCCGTTTCAATCCGCCTTCAAACACCACCATCTTGCCGTTAATCCATAGCCAATACTTAGAATCCACAGCGATATTTGCAATCATCTCACCCGGAACGCCGGGCAGATGCACCGTTTTACGAAAACAAAGCCGGTATTCGGAGTACTTTGACAATGTTCACTACCAATCCATTTGGATTGAGGAAGGAAATCATCTGCTGCCTTTAATTGTACAGCAGCCAATATACAAACTAAAACAATAAAGAAATGGGGGATTTTTTTCATGGTTTAAGAACGCATTCTGGTTAAACAATAACTAAACCTTATCTTACCCACAAAGATAAGCATAAAAAAAAGAGATGCCAATTTAGCATCTCTTTTTTTAACTTCAGGTAAATACCTGATTACTTATATTCTTGCCAACTCTTGATAGCAATATCTTCCAGCTTCAATTCGCAGAATGCTTCGATAAAGGCACTTGCCAGACGAGCATTCGTAATCAACGGAATGTTATGGTCGATAGCACCACGACGAATACGGTAACCGTTCGTCAATTCACGCTTCGTATGATTCTTCGGAATGTTAACGATCAAGTCGAACTTGTGTTCAGCTATCATCTTCATTACGTTGTTCTCAGCATCAGGGCGTTCATCCGGCCAGTAAACGGCTTCGGTAGATACACCATGAGCATTCAAGAACGCAGCCGTACCTGCCGTTGCATAAATCTTGTAGCCTTTATCGAAAAGTACACGACTGGACTCCAACAAATCTACTTTTGATTTCATTGCACCGGAAGAGAACATAACACCTTTTTGAGGTATCTGGAAACCTGTAGCAATCATTGCACTCAGCAATGCTTCTGAGAAGTCATCACCGATACAACCAACTTCACCCGTAGAAGACATATCCACGCCCAGTACCGGGTCTGCCTTATGCAAACGAGAGAAGGAGAACTGAGAAGCTTTCACACCGATCCAATCAATATCGAATGCTGATTTATCAGGACGTGTATAAGGAGCATCAAGCATGATGCGGGTAGCCGTTTCTATAAAGTTGCGTTTCAGCACTTTAGAAACAAACGGGAAGCTACGCGAAGCACGAAGGTTACACTCGATTACCTTCACCTCATTGTTACGTGCCAGGAACTGGATGTTGAACGGACCGGAGATATTGAGTTCCTTCGCAATCTGACGGCTGATCTTCTTAATGCGACGTGCCGTAGCAAAGTAAATCTTCTGTGCCGGGAATACCAACGTAGCATCACCAGAGTGCACACCCGCAAATTCCACATGCTCGGAAATAGCATATTCCACTACTTCACCATTCTGAGCAACAGCATCAAATTCGATTTCTTTTGTATTCTGCAAGAATTGAGAGATTACTACCGGATATTCCTTAGATACCTCAGCAGCCATCTTCAAGAAGTTTTCCAGTTCTTCTTCATCGTAGCATACATTCATCGCAGCACCGGAGAGTACGTAAGACGGACGCACCAGTACCGGATAGCCCACCTTCTCTACAAAGCCTTTCACATCTTCCAGGCTAGTGAGTTCCTGCCAAGCCGGTTGGTCGATGCCCAGCTGGTCGAGCATGGCAGAGAACTTGTTACGGTTTTCGGCACGGTCGATGGAGATAGGAGAAGTTCCCAGGATGGGTACTGACTGACGGTGCAGCTTCATTGCCAGGTTGTTCGGGATCTGTCCGCCTACAGATACAATTACACCACGAGGCTGTTCCAGGTCGATAACATCAAGTACACGTTCGAAAGAAAGTTCGTCGAAGTAAAGACGGTCGCACATATCATAGTCAGTAGATACTGTTTCGGGGTTGTAATTGATCATAATGGACTTATAACCCAACTTGCGTGCTGTCTGTACTGCATTCACCGAACACCAGTCGAATTCTACGGAAGAACCGATACGGTAAGCACCGGAACCCAGTACAACCACTGATTTTTCATTCTTATAATAGTTCACATCATAACCTTGAACGGCATACGTCATGTAGAGGTAGTTCGTCAGTTCCGGATGTTCGGAAGCCACCGTATTGATACGCTTCACGGCCGGCAGGATGCCCAGCTCCTTACGACGGGCACGCACCATCAGGTTTTCCTTCTCCATATTACCTTGCGGATTCAGCACAAAACGTGCAATCTGGAAGTCAGAGAAGCCCAGCACTTTTGCTTGACGCAATACATCTGCCGGAATATCTTCCACCTTATTATATTGAGAAAGTTTCAACTTATAGTCAACAATGTTCTTCAATTTGCCAAGGAACCAGGGATCGATCTTCGTCAGGTCGAAGATACGGTCTATTGTATAGCCATTTTCCAAAGCTTCAGCAATAGCGAACACACGCAAGTCCGTAGGACGTGAAAGTTCGCGGTCCAGATCATCAAAGTGCAGGTCGTTGCCTACAAATCCATGCATACCTTGACCAATCATACGCAAGCCCTTCTGGATAATTTCTTCAAAGGAACGTCCGATAGACATGATTTCGCCTACCGACTTCATGCTGGAGCCAATTTCGCGGCTGACACCTACGAACTTCGTCAAGTCCCAACGCGGGATTTTACAAATCAGGTAATCCAGTTGCGGAGCCACGTATGCAGAATTCGGAGTTCCCATTTCACCAATCTGGTCGAGCGTATAGCCCAACGCAATCTTAGCGGCAACGAATGCCAGCGGATAACCGGTAGCCTTGGAAGCCAATGCGGAAGAACGGGACAGACGGGCGTTCACCTCGATGACACGATAGTCGTTTGTCTCGGCGTTGAACGCATACTGGATGTTACATTCGCCCACGATGCCCAGGTGACGGATACACTTTGTAGAGAGGTCTTGCAACATTTTCACCTGCTCGTCGGTCAATGAGCAAGTGGGAGCCACTACGATGGACTCACCCGTATGGATGCCCAGCGGGTCGAAGTTTTCCATGCTTGCCACCGTGAAGCAGTGGTCGTTGGCATCGCGGATTACCTCGAATTCAATTTCCTTCCAACCCTTCAGAGACTCTTCTACCAGAATCTGCTTGGAGAAAGTGAAAGAGCTTTCAGCCAGTTTCAGGAACTCTTCCTTATCCTGACAGATACCGCTGCCCAAACCACCCAGTGCGTAAGCAGATCGAACCATAACCGGGAAGCCAATGCGTTCAGCAGCCGCAATAGCATCTTCCATGCTCTCTACAGCCTGGCTGACAGGAGTCTTCATCTCGATCTCGTCCAGCTTCTTCACAAAGAGGTCACGGTCTTCCGTATACATGATAGCTTCCACCGAAGTTCCTAATACGCGCACACCGTACTTAGCCAGCACACCACTTGGTACAACTCAGCACCGCAGTTCAGAGCCGTCTGACCACCGAAAGCCAACAGGATACCATCAGGTTGTTCCTTCTTGATGATTTCTTCCACAAAATAGGGAGTCACCGGCAAGAAATAAACTTGATCTGCGATACCTTCCGATGTCTGGATAGTAGCAATGTTCGGGTTTACCAAAACAGAACCGATACCTTCTTCGCGCAACGCCTTCAGCGCCTGCGAACCGGAATAGTCAAACTCTCCGGCCTGACCAATCTTGAGCGCACCAGAACCCAAGACAAGCACTTTCTTTAAATTCTTTTCATATTCTCTTGTTGTCTATTAAGTTTCTTTCTATACATTCGGGCACAAAAAAAATGCGTCACCCAATAAAGGATTAACGCATTACCAAAGAACTAACAATATCTTCTCAGAGAAAGAGAAATCATCGACTAACGAATGAAATTCATTCGAATGCAGATTATATGTATCTCTTTTCCCTGTGTTGTTGCATCGTTGCTTTAAAATTTGTGCAAAGTAACGACTTATTTCAATAATAAACAAATTATAGCCCATGAAATTAGCTTTATTATAAAGTCACGTTCTCCTTACCACAAAAACATAATAAACCTGCTACAAAACTTTCTCACTCCGGTTTTAAACTTTATCTTTGCACTGAAGATATATATCTTCAAACTGAACATAAGCACCTTCAACTTGAAGATATTTATCTCCAGCCTGAATATAACTTTTCTTCCTAATCACAGGTATCTCCATCCCTAAAGAGAAGGCACCTCAAAGTTAAGGAGAGTCTTCATTTATCATTAACTGTTAGCACGAACATCATTAATAGCATTAAAATACAATGGCTGAATATGAAATGCAGGAGTCGAACCTGCCAAATGAAGAGGGCAAACGAATCCTCTTTCCACGCATGAAGTTATGGAACCAAGTAAATCTGGAATACATTGCGAGCAACATTAATTATGCCAGTACCTTCACCCCGGGAGACATCATCGGATTGGTACACTCGCTCACACAAGAGATTGCCTACCAAATGGCACAAGGCAATTCGGTAAAGGTAGACGGACTGGGCATCTTCACGCCAGCACTGGGATTGCGCAAAGGCAAAGAACGGGAATCGGGCGAGAAAAAGGGACAGCGACGAAATGCGATGAGCATCTGCGTACAGAATATTAATTTCCGTGCCGACAAGCAATTCATCGAGGAAACCGGAAGACGCTGCATATTAAACCGCTCGGAGATAAAGCCCAACCGCTCATCCTCAAAATACACGCCGGAACAACGGTTACAACTGGCACAAAAATATCTGGAAGAACATCCTTATATGAGAGTGAATGACTATTGCCAACTAACCGGTTTGCTGCGAAACACCGCCGCCAAGGAACTGAAGCACTGGAGGGAAATGCCGGAAACAGGCATTACCACCAACGGACGAGGTTCGCATAAGCTCTATGTGAAGCGGAAAGAAACAGCTTTTCCTTGAGGTTTCGATAATTATAGGTATCTTTGCAGTCATATTAAAATTCACGAAAGAAAAAAAACAAAGAAAATCATAGATATGACTAAAGAGAAAATCATCCTTACGGGCGACCGCCCCACAGGACGCCTGCACATAGGACACTATGTAGGCTCATTGAGAAGAAGAGTGGAACTGCAAAACTCCGGCTTATACGACAAGATTTTCATCTTCATCGCCGACGCACAAGCGCTGACGGACAATATGGAGAATCCGGAAAAGGTGCGCCAGAACGTCATCGAGGTGGCACTGGACTACCTGGCTTGCGGACTGGATCCAGAGAAAAGCACCATCTTCATCCAATCACAAATTGCCGAATTATGCGAGTTGAGCTTTTACTTCATGAATATGGTAACTGTGAGCCGCCTGCAACGCAATCCTACTGTGAAAGCCGAAATCCAACTACGCAACTTCGATGCCAGCATTCCCGTGGGTTTCTTCACCTACCCCATTAGCCAGGCAGCAGATATCACAGCTTTCAAGGCAACAACTGTCCCTGTAGGTGAAGACCAGGAGCCAATGATGGAACAAGCTCGCGAAATCGTACGCCGTTTCAACTATATCTATGGTGAAACCCTGGTTGAGCCGGAAATCCTTCTGCCCGACAATGCCGCTTGTCTACGCCTTCCCGGAACAGACGGAAAAGCCAAAATGAGCAAGAGCCTGGGTAACTGTATCTACCTCTCCGACTCTGCCGACGAAGTACAGAAGAAAGTGAAAGGTATGTATACCGATCCCGACCACTTGCGTGTACAAGACCCGGGTAAAGTAGAAGGTAACCCTGTATTTACCTATCTGGATGCCTTCTGCCGTCCCGAACACTTCGGTCTTTACCTGCCCGACTATCCGAATCTCGATGAACTGAAAGCGCATTATCAACGTGGCGGTCTGGGTGATATGAAGGTGAAAGGATTCCTGAACTCCATCATGCAGGAGACGCTGGAACCGATTCGCAATCGCCGTAAAGAGTTTGAAAAAGATATACCTGCCATCTATGAGATGCTGAAGAAAGGCTGTGATGCGGCACGCGAAGTTGCTGCTGCCACACTGGACGATGTACGCAAAGCGATGAAGATAAACTATTTCGACGATGCGGAACTGATAGCTGAACAGGTGAAGAAATTCAGTGCAGAATAATTCCCGCACTATTATCAAATAGAGAAACGCCCTGCCTCCCATAGATTAACGAGAAGGCAGGGCGTTTCCTTGCTTATGAAAGAACTATTAATTGGCAGATTTCACCAATACCACACGGTTCAGAATCGGCTGACCAAATTTGTCTACACCACCACCGGCTTCAATATTCAAGCGGTCGGCAGCAATACCGTAATTCTTAACCAGTGCATCTTTAACAGCTTGTGCACGCTTCAAACTCAACTCTTTGTTGAATGCCGGCGTACCGGTTGCAGAGTCTGCATATCCGTTTACAGTGTAAGTGGCGTTCGGGAACTGTTTCATCTGGTCTGCCAGATAAGACAAGTTCATTGCTTCACGTGGAGAAACTTCGGCAGAACCGATATTGAAGAATACGGTACGCGGTGCTATATCCGGATCGGGAACAATCACTTCGGTTTCCGTAACTTCGGCCACCGGCTGGTTTTGAGCCTGTATCAAAGCATTCTTCAACTGTGCATTCTGCGCACCCATTGCGGCCAACTTATCTTGCATAGCAGCCAACTCGATTTGAGAAATCAACTGCGGCATCGGGCGACGGAATCCACGGGCAGGGAAACGGTATGTCAACCCTACCGTAGCACTCAGCACGCCATCATATCCATGATCGCCGCCAACTTCGCCATCGAACTTATCTTCAACGCCCATTGCACTTAATTCCAGATTAATATCGAATGCATTCGAAATACGGAATTTATTGATGATACCTGCATTCACAGACAATGCCTCGCGATGAGGTTTGGAGTAGTTGTGAGTGAAACCGGCACCTACATAAGGAATGATTTCATACACACGGTGCTGGTTGTATCCTCCAAACAGCGCATTCAGATTGAACATCACATCTCCGTGCAGATTCATATAGTCGAAACGCTGTTTGTAGTAGCCGTCATCCATCTGAGTGCCTTTCACGTAGTCAGCACCTGCATCATACGTATATCCTCTTGCCTGAAGGCCGCTATATTGCAAACGCAATCCTAAACCAGGGGGTGAACCATTTGCCGATGGCAAAATTCAGCGTCGGACTGATACGCTTGCCAAAACTTCCTGCCTTATCATTATCTCCAAAAGTTGCTTCGGCACCACCGCCTATAGAGAAGAACCAATTACTCCAGAAAGGATTCGTTATCACCTGATACTTATCCTGAACCTGGATAACACCAAATTCTTCCACAACTTCAGTCTTTTGCTGCGCCATGGCAACAGAAGACACACCGGCCAAAGCCAGCAACATTAGAATCTTTTTCATATACCTTAAAATAGTTAAGTGGTTAATTTAAATTCATTATTATAACTGACTAAATAACACCATCCCCACTAAAAGGTTTTTGAAAGAGATTTTTTTGTTATTACCTTTATCGCGAGAATAATTTCTCAATATCCTCTTCTTTTATCGTTGACAATACGGTACGTCCATCCGGTGTATAATTCGGAGTAGGACAAGCAAACAGATTATCTACCAGATTAGCCATTTCTTCATTGCTCAACACCTGGCCGTAAACAATGGCCGCAGCCTTTGCTAATGTCAGAGCCAACATGGTTTGCACTTCTTCTTTTTACATCATTTCCTTTTTCCATGGCAGTATGTACCATATTGCGCACCAATTCCACAGGATTCAGCCCTTCAATGCCAGACGGAAATACCATTGATAGCATAACTGCCACCGCCCAACGGGGTTAATTCAAATCCAACTGCCGAGAAGTCTTCCATAATGCTTTCCAACACAGCAGCTTCCGAAGCCGGCAACTGTACGATTTCCGGAAACAGGACGCCCTGAGATACTCCCTGCTTCTGACTGATCTGATTCATATAACGTTCAAACAATACCCGGATATGTGCCCTGTGTTGGTCTATCAACATCAAGCCGGACTTCACCGAAGTCAGAATAAAACGTCCCTTGAATTGGAAATGCTGCGCTCCCTTTTCCACTGTCGGCTCATTAGCATACAACGGTGCAGATAAGGAAGAAGAAGCCTGCGTTTCCGGTATATATGGTGTACGTTCTTCAGACATATCAGTCGATACCGATGCAGAAGCCCAATCTGTTTCATCTACAAACGGTTCTTCTTCCATCGGAGCATTCATTTTGCTGGCTTTTTCCAGCCCATCATACAATCCTTCCCAGTCTACTTTCGGACGGGGAATAGTTGCCACCGCTATAAGAAGAGGCAGAAGAAGTTTTAAACGGATTGAAGTCTGAATTATAATGCACTTTCGGCGGTTCTATCGGGCGTGTCTGATCAAATGCCGGAATATCAGGCATACCTTCGGTATCAAAATCGATAGACGGTATGGCATTAAACTTGCCCAATGATTCTTTAACAGACGCAGAAAGTATCTGCCAAATCGCTTGTTCATTTTCAAATTTGATTTCCGTCTTTGTAGGATGTATATTCACATCTATATTTGCCGGATCTACCTCAAAATAGATAAAGTAAGAGATCTGCTCACCGGCAGGAATCAGCTGTTCATAAGCATCCATCACCGCTTTATGGAAATATGGATGACGCATATAACGGCCATTCACAAAGAAGTACTGATGAGCACCTTTCTTTCGTGCCGTCTCCGGCTTGGCTACAAAGCCCGATACCTTCACCATGGTGGTATCCACATCCACCGATAGCAAATACTGGTTCAGCTTTTTTGCCAAACACAGCAAGAATACGTTGCCGAAGCGGCATAACCGGCAAATTAAACAGTTCGGTATCATTGCTATATAGATAGAATGCCACTTCGGGATGTACCAAAGCGATGCGTTCAAATTCTGTAAGGATATTGCTAAGTTCCGTAGAGTTCGCTTTCAGGAATTTACGACGGGCAGGAATATTGAAGAATAAGTTTTTAATGGAGAAGTTACTTCCTTTAGGGCAGGATACCGCTTCCTGACTTTCTACTTTAGAACCAGCTATCACAATCCGTGTGCCCAATTCTTCATTTGCCGTACGGGTTTTCAATTCTACTTCTGCTACCGCAGCCACAGAGGCCAATGCCTCGCCACGAAATCCCATCGTACGTAAAGCAAACAAATCGGCTGCTTCTTTTATCTTTGAAGTCGCATGGCGTTCAAAAGCAAGGCGCGCATCCGTTTCGGACATACCCTTCCCGTCATCAATCACCTGAATGCAGGTTTTTCCTGCATCCGTCACTAATACGTGTATTTCTTGTGCTTCGGCATCAATTGCATTTTCCACCAATTCTTTCACAACAGATGCCGGACGCTGAATCACCTCTCCGGCAGCAATCTGATTGGCAACCGAATCGGGCAGCAAATGAATGATATCGCTCATGATAATTACAAATTATGAATTATGAATTACAAATAACGAATAACAACAGATTACATGACGCCACATTGTAATTCGTAATTTGTAATTCGTAATTAAATTAAATGATTCCGGTACTTATTGCATACCACAAGTATATCAGCAAGGCAATAACAACCAATATCACCCCCAGATGTACCGGTTTACGTCCGCTTTCCTTGCGTCGCTTCAAATGAGTAGTTCCTTCTACAAACTTCCCCCGGATATCTTCCGGTGAAAACTCTTTTTCAGGTAACATCCCCAAATCACGCTTGGCGCTTCTTCCATCTTCGCCAACTTCTCTTTCCGCTCATCCACATATATGTATGGATGGTGTAAAGCCGCGCGGCTTTCTCATAGTGAACATTCCCATAGCGTTTATTTATTTCGTTTAATATTCATATTCCTTGGTGAAGTTAAAGGTTTCCGGTCTGATTTCTGCATTTGCTGACCAGCCTTCTTTCCCCTCCATTCAAATATATCTTCCTTATTTCGTGGACGAATATAATCAAACCAGAGCAAAGGTAGGCAATTTGTATTTCTCCGCAGGAATCTGATCCATCGGATACATCGTACCGTTAGCTTTACCAATAAAAAGCACCTTTCTCCATACGTCTATCCTTCAGCAACATACGCAAGAAGCTACCTTCGGCATAATTCAGTCCTATCAAACTACTCTCTCTCTTCTACCGGATAAAAGATAACCAGCACATTACCGTTCACGTCAACCTGACGCATGTCTCCTGCTACAAAGAATCCTTTCATCTCTTTACCCGACACCTGATTATAATGGACAGAGTCTTTCTGTTCTATGGTAAAAGCCTGGTTAATGATATGTACCCAGTCTATAGTGCTGTCATTCATATATGCCTTGATCTCCTCACCTAATACCTGTTGCGCACCGTGCCACAAAATAGGATCAGTATACATCGTCATGCAAGAATCTTTTGAATTATAAACCAAAGAGTCGCACACAGCCTGTACATCGGTACGGTAAGCACGGACTTTATGATAAACACGCATTTCACGATACATGGAATCCGTATTTATATTATAAGTAATCAACCGTAACGTATCACCATGCATAAACAAACTGTCACCTTGTGAATAATCAATAGCGACAGCACGCTGAGTAGCGAGAGCGCTTCCCGTTATTTCATTATAGAAACAATAGTTACCTGTCAACATGTTTTTGTTGATAGTATCATTCATCTGTACATTGTCAAAAGCCTCACCGTATCCTAATACACGGTCGTAGAAAATGCTGTCACCTGTCAATTTCTTACCTTCGTTAGTTAACACGGAGCGATCCAGCAGTTCAGCTTGTTCAGTAGTAGTATTATAAAATCCTCGTTCAGAGTAGATATGGTTATTATCACTCACGATATCCGAAGGCCCCAGAATCGTGGCTATCTTAGTTGCAGTGCTATATTTCAAGGTATCCGAAGTCAATATAAATTTCGGATTGACCAACTTCACATCATGGTTGAATACGGATATTTTCGTGGCCGGACTATATTCCCCCCACTCGGAAGTCAGCACATTCTCTTCATCGGTCAGTGTACCGCCCTCAAAGTAGTAACCCAGATTATACAAACGGTCGTAGTTCAAACTATCAGTTGTCAAGGTAGTATTACGGTTTATCATACGCACATTCTCACGCAACATAGCCAACTGTGACATTCCGTCATAATACAGATAATCCCCATAGATGAACAAGGTATCCCCCTGCTCCATACGTACGTTACCAAATGCCTCGACCGAATTTATCTTTTCGAATATCAACGCACTGTCACAATACATATACATGCTATCGTGACGCAACTTCACCGACTTCCGGATCAGTATCTGGATATCCGGATGTAACACTTTGTCCGCCTGTGCCTCTTCAGCATGAAGCAAATCGACCCGGGTTTTCTTCCTTTTTTTCAGGTTCCTTTTTTCTTATCCTGAGCGCTCAGTAAACAGACACCAAACAGGCATAGAAAGCCTGCGAGAAGGAATCTATGCCTGTTCAGAAAATTAGTTCTTGTATTTTTTTTTCTGCATACAAAAAGAATCAATGTATCATCCGGAATCATTCTTTAATCCACCCCGGATACTTGAATGTACAGTTATTCTTCCAATTATCCTTGATACGGACATACGTGTGCTTCTGCTTCTCACGAATCCACTTGTCCAGCATTTCATCACGGCGTTTTTCCAAAACGATTTCTTTCAGATTCTGATAGTCTTCTGAAATTGTAGCTTTGTGTCCGTTGATGCGGCTCTTCAGCTTCACAATCACACACTCTTCCTTTCCGGTCTTTTGCGGAATCATGGTGAAGGCTTCGGAGATTTCACCCACTTTCATCTTATCCACCACTTTGGCTATCTCTGGAGGAAGTTCCTGCATCTCAAATCTGGAAGTGTTCGTATTAGGATTCGGCAACAAACCATGATTATTACGCGTATCTTTATCCTGCGAAAGCACAGAAGCAGCCTCTTCAAAAGAGAACTTATTGTTACGGATGTCATCGGCAATGGAATCCAGACGGGCAGTACCTGCCATCAATGCTTCTTCCGGTACATGAGGCTTCAGCAAAATATGACGCACCTTGATTCGGTCACCACGTTTTTCCATCAACTGGATAATGTGGAAACCATATTCAGACTCTACAATCTTGGAAACCTTGCTAGGGTCTTGTAAGTTGAAAGCTACATTGGCATAAGCGGGGTCCAAGTATCCACGTCCTGTAAATGGCATTTCACCACCATTGATAGCCGTACCACGGTCGTCAGAATACAAACGTGCCAACATAGAGAAACTTTCCCCCTTATTCACACGCTCCGTATATTCACGCAGCTTTCTTTTCACATCTTCAATCTCATCCAAAGGGACCTTAGGCTGCTGAGTGATAATCTGCACCTCCACCTGGGTAGGGATATAAGGAATGCTGTCCTGCGGCAAATCCTTGAAGTAACGGCGCACCTCAGCCGGAGTTATCTTAATCTCACCAACCAGTTTCTGCTGCATCTTCTGAACCTTCAATCCCTCGCGGGCATTCTCGCGCAGCGTTTCACGAATCTGACTGGAAGTCTTATTGAAGTATTCCTCCATTTTCTCTCGTGAACCGATGTTGGCGATATACATGTTCGTCATATAGTCCACACGCTGGATAACCTCACTCTCGGATACTTCGATACTGTCAAGGGCCGCCTGGTGAAGATACAGCTTCTGCACGGCTATCTCCTCCGGTATCACGCAATAAGGGTCACGGTCAAATTTGCGTCCTTCATACAATGCACTCATGCGTGCTTCTTCCACTTCGGACTTCAGTATAGCCTCGTCACCTACTACCCACACTACCTCGTCAATCACGTTGTCTTGTCCATAAACGGCAGAACCGACTAATAGCGTCAAGGCACATAAAATTACAAACTTAAAGTTCATAAAATTTTTCATTCTGTGTATCTAAACTAATTATATTTAATCTCATCTCTTTTCACTGCCTGCTGATACAAGTCATCCTTCACAGCTCTCATAAATTCTACTTGTTTCAGATTCAACACCATATCTTTTTACTTTAGGACGGGCAAACTCATATGGTTCCTGTTGGCCCACCGTACGGAAATCGCTCACATTCAGAAAATAATGAAACGCCGTATCTTCCAATTCGATATGGCGGTTCTTATTCACATAATCCTCTACCTCCGGAACTTTCAGCGGTATCAGATCTAACACATCCGCCATCGGTACCCACTTGTCATAAAAGTATTCATACTTTACAGCATTCTGCAAACTATACTTCTCCAAATGCTCCACTGCATCTTGCGTAGGAGTCTTATACCAACGACGTACTTTGTTTAGTTCCGGTGCAGTGAGGGGTACTTTAATGAACAACCCTTGCATAAGCGGGCGTTCCAATCTGAATAGTTCTTTATTCTTTTTTTCATAATAATCCGTCAACTCCCCCTTCTGATATCTCATTCGAGAGCCTTTGATGAATCAACGCTTGTTGATAAGTGTGCATTATCAATGCCTTGCGATAGTTCTCCACTAATTTTTCTATTTCCCCGTTATCAGGGATATTGCTTTGAGCTTTCTCGTACAGCAAAATATCTTCCACCCAATTACGGATATAGTGTTCTGCAAACAACAGACTGTCGTCTTTGGACAAACCGGCCGGAAGTACCGATTGCAAATCTTCCCGGTAAAGGAAATTGCCGTCCAACTCCACCAATGGCGTCTTACCTTTATGGTCGTGCTGCTCGCTACAAGCCACACAGAAAAGGATGGATAGGATTCCCAGAAAGATTATTCGCATTACCGATTGATATTTACTTTATTTCAAGCTACGAAGATAGTGTTTTAATCGGTTGCATCAGTGATTATTAACGGTTTTTAAAACCTCTTGGTCAATTTCAACCTTAGAAGCTGCCCGCAATCGTGCTACCCAACGCTCTTCCAAGTAACTCTGATAATCACCGGCAAGCAGTCCACGCACCTCCTGATAACTCTCAGGACCCTTTATTTTCTCACCCAGGAAAGTGGTAAAAGGAAATGACGGTACGGGGTCGGCCTCCCCTTTTTTGAAGATTTCATCATCCACATAGACATTATCTCCAAGAGCAAATAATCCTTGTTCGGCCTGTACTTGCTGTTTTTTGGCATTAAATGTCAACCGGATGGCATCCTGCCACTCTTCTTCCGGCAAAGATTTTAAAAGTTTACGAACCTGTTTCCCTATTCGTTTCGTTGCAGAATGTATCACAATTCCCTTATAATGAGGTCTTTTCCAATAGTAATCCGAACGATGCTTATCAAAGTAAGCAGCCATTCCCACCTCATCCGAAGGCACGCGCTCCCATATTTCCCGGTTACTGATTTCAAACAACAACATACCATCACGATACTCTTGCATAAGCATACGAAACTCCGGATACTTCTGTTCCAAACGACCGTATTCATAGTCGAGCACAGATTTCATGATAAACCCTTTCAACTGACGTTGTATCCCCGAGAATGGGCAATAGCAAAATTTGCAAACATTTGCCCCGTATATTCTCTGCCACCAAGAGTAAAAAGTTTCTTTTCAGTCTGCCCTTTTGCCAGCAATTCATCCATTCCCGCTTTATCCGGTGTGTATTGATACTCTTTTTTCAACTTCTCTACCAAAGATTCTGTTCCCTTATCCATTCCATAACGGCGGGTCTGGCGACGGATAATTTCATCTTTCACATCCTCGAAAGGCAAAATATCTTTCCGTTCAAGTACTTTGACAATATGAATACCCTGCGGAGTGAAGAAAGGACGGGATATTTCACCCGGTTTCATTTCAAAGACCGTATCTTTCAAATTCAGCCGGCATCTGTAGCCAACTTACCCAGAAAGACTTTTTTTCATCAGAAAAGTTACGTACGCAAGCATCAAAATCCGCTTGTCCGTTCTGTAATGCAGTATAAAGAGAATCCATGTGGGTTTCAGTAGTACGGAGTAAATGACTGGTAGCTGTCTGAGGCAGGGATTTAAAGATATGACTAACCCGTACTTGTCCCGCACGCTGATTGGCTTTCATCTTGTCATATACTTGCCGCGCGGCAAGTTCTGATACGGTTCCATCTGTTAAATAAGTCTTTGACAACTGACGACGATAACCTTCCAGTTCTTCACGGAAAGCACGGGTAGTATCCAATCCTATAGCCTCAGCTGCAGCAACCTTCAGCTTAAAGCTTACAAATAAATCAACATATTCGTTCAATGTTTTCCGCTCTATACCGAAAAAGAGCATTATTCTTATTATAGATATATTCAAACTCTGAACGGAGAATATCTTTCCCGTTAATACGCATTCAGCACAGGGTCTTGCTGAGCAAAAGCTGTCCATCCCAGACAAAGGAGAATTATTGTCAATCCACTTCTTATCATAACTATCTTCTTTTGAAAAAGAACAATGTAATAACGGGGAAACATCTTTTATATTGTTTGCCTTCAACGGCTTTCTTTAAACACATCATCTGCCTACCTCAAACGGATGATCTATTTACCTCAAACAAATGGCCTGTTTATACCGAATAGACCATGTATTTTTAGAAATTAAAATACCCGGAAAGAAACTGCTCCTTTCCGGGTATTCTTATCTAACTTGCCTATACTTTTATTCAGGACGGCTATAATTCGGTGCCTCGCTGGTTATAGATACATCGTGCGGATGGCTTTCGAGTACACCTGCATTGGTAATGCGGGTAAACTTGGCATCGTGCAGCTTCTCTATATTAGCTGCACCGCAATATCCCATACCGGCACGCAGACCGCCAACCAACTGGAAGATTACTTCATACAAAGTTCCTTTATAAGGAACACGAGCAGCGATACCTTCGGGTACCAACTTTTTCACGTCATTGGTTCCGCTCTGGAAATAACGGTCCTTAGAACCATGCTCCATAGCCTCCAAAGAGCCCATACCGCGATAAGACTTGAATTTACGTCCATTGAAGATAATCGTCTCGCCCGGTGACTCTTCCGTTCCGGCAACCAGCGAACCAATCATCACACTATAGCCTCCGGCAGCCAAAGCCTTCACAACATCTCCTGAGTAACGCAATCCACCGTCAGCAATCAAAGGAATACCTGTTCCCTTCAATGCCTTAGCAACATCATATACAGCAGACAACTGAGGAACACCCACACCGGCCACTACACGGGTAGTACAGATAGACCCCGGACCGATACCGACCTTCACACCGTCAGCGCCAGCCTCCACCAATGCCTTTGCAGCTTCACCGGTAGCAATATTACCGACTACAATATCAATATTCGGGAAACGCTTCTTAGCTTCTTTCAATTTTCGATCACATAGATGGAATGTCCGTGAGCAGTATCAATAACGATAGCATCGGCACCGGCATCCACCAAAGCTTGCATACGGTCGAGGGTATCAGCAGTTACTCCCACTCCGGCAGCCACACGCAAACGTCCTTTGGCATCCTTGCAAGCCATCGGTTTATCCTTCGCTTTTGTAATATCTTTATAAGTAATAAGACCTACCAGTTTACCTTCCTTATCCACCACCGGCAATTTCTCAATTCTGTGTTCCTGCAAAATCTGAGAAACAGCTTCCATATCGGTAGTCGGATTTGTAGTAATGATATTTTCTTTTGTCATCACTTCATCGATATGCTTATTCATATCTCTTACGAAGCGAAGGTCACGGTTAGTAACAATACCCACCAAATATCTTTCATCATCTACCACCGGAATACCACCGATTTTGTATTCAGCCATCAAAGCCAGCGCATCAGCTACCGTAGAACCTCTCTTGATTGTCACCGGATCATAAATCATACCGTTTTCAGCGCGCTTCACAATAGCTACCTGACGTGCCTGCTCCTCAATAGACATATTCTTATGAATAACTCCGATACCGCCCTCGCGAGCAATGGCAATAGCCATTTTGCTTCGGTAACCGTGTCCATAGCAGCAGTTACAAACGGGATTTTTAACTCAATGTTTCGTGAAAACTTAGTCGAGAGTTCGACTGTTTTAGGGAGACTTCAGAGTAAGCGGGGATTAACAGTACGTCGTCATAAGTTAATCCATCCATTACAATCTTATCAGCAATAAATGACATAGGGCTATGCGTTTAAAATTTATTGCGTGCAAATATACGGCTTTTATTTGATTTGGGAAAAACAGTTTTTATTCCATTCCGTATATCTGCACGCAATATTTTTTTTTTTTTAAACCTTTAATAGCCAGAGTTAGTTTGCCATTTCCGAAATGAACTTGATGCGTACCAAACGTACTTCTTCTTCCGTAAAGTCATCACCCAACTCATCCAGAGCATCATCAACTTTGTCTGTGGTGGATTCTTTATAATAATCATAGATATCCAGCATGTGGTCTTCGTCCATAATCTCCTCCAGGAAGTAGTCGATATTCAATTTCGTACCGGAATAAACGATAGCCTCTATTTCGTCCAGCAAATCACTGAACTCGATACCTTTGGAAAGAGCGATATCATCCAATGCCACTTTCCGGTCTATAGACTGAATAATAGAAACCTTCAGTTTTGACTTATTGGCAACCGTACGGACACGTAAATCTTCCGGACGTTCGATCTCATTCTCTTCACAATGCCGCTTAATGAGTTTACAGAACTCTTCACCATAACGTTTCGCCTTACCGGCTCCTACGCCAGGAATATTCTGCAACTCGTCCAATGTCACCGGATAAATGGTAGCCATGGCTTCCAACGAAGGATCCTGGAATATAACATATGGCGGCACTTCCAACTTCTTAGAGAGCTTCTTGCGCAAATCCTTCAGCATGGAATAAAAGCCGGATCGACACGCGCGCAAGAACCACCTCCACGTGCAGGAGCTTCCTCTTCCACATCCTCGAAGTCATTGTCTTCCACTATCTTGAATGACTTAGGATGTTTAAGGAACTTCTTACCGTCATCTGTCACTTTCAGCAAGCCATAGTTTTCGACATCCTTACTCAGGTAACCGGCAATCAGCGCTTGGCGAATGACAGCATTCCATGTCTTGTCCTCTTCGCCCATGCCAGAACCGAAAGCTTCCAGATCTTCATGCAGGTGCGCTTGTACTTCGGTAGTTTCGCGTCCTTGTATAATGTCAATAATATAATCTGCTTTAAAATTTCTTTCACCGCGAGAATAGCTTCAATCACGGTACACAATAATTCTTGAGCTTCCACTTGTTTTTTCGGATTTAAACAATTGTCACAATTACCACAATTTTCTTCTATATATTCTTCGCCGAAGTAATGCAACAGCGTCTTTCGGCGGCATACGGAAGATTCGGCATACGCAGCAGTCTCCAGCAGAAGCTGCTTGCCAATTTCCTGCTCTGCTACAGGTTTGCCTTGCATAAACTTCTCGAGCTTCTGCAAGTCTTTATTGGTATAGAAAGTAATACACTGCCCTTCTCCTCCATCTCTTCCGGCACGTCCGGTCTCCTGGTAATATCCTTCCAGACTTTTCGGAATGTCATAGTGAATGACATAACGTACATCGGGCTTATCAATACCCATACCGAAAGCAATGGTTGCCACAATCACATCTATTTTCTCCATCAAGAAGTCATCTTGATTTTGCGTACGTGTTGCAGAATCCATGCCTGCATGGTAGCGCGGGCATTGATGCCGTTTGCCTGCAGAATCTCAGCAAGTTCCTCTACTTTCTTCCGGCTCAGGCAATAAATAATACCTGATTTTTCCGAGTTATTCTTGATAAACTTGATGATATCTCTATCTATATTATTAGTCTTGGGACGTACCTCATAATAGAGGTTCGGACGATTGAACGAAGACTTGAACACCTGCGCATCCACCATACCCAGATTTTTCTGAATATCGTGCTGCACTTTCGGAGTAGCAGTCGCCGTCAAAGCAATCACCGGAGCTTTTCCGATTTCATTGATAATAGGACGGATACGCCGGTATTCCGGACGGAAATCATGTCCCCACTCGGAGATACAATGTGCTTCATCTACAGCATAGAAGGATATCTTCACCGTTTTCAGAAACTCCACATTCTCTTCCTTCGTCAGTGATTCCGGAGCTACATACAACAGCTTCGTCTTACCACTGAGGATATCAGACTTTACCTGATCTATCGCGCCTTTATTAAGGGAAGAGTTTATAAAATGGGCAATACCATCCTCTTCGCTGAAGTTACGCATCGCATCGACCTGATTCTTCATCAAGGCAATCAGAGGAGAAATCACGATACCCGTGCCCTCCATCATTAATGACGGTAACTGGTAGCATAGTGATTTTCCTCCACCGGTAGGCATCAACACGAATGTATCATTACCCGCCAACAGATTCTCTATGATTGCTTCCTGATTTCCTTTAAATGTATCGAACCCGAAGTATTTCTTCAGCTGGTCTATCAAATTAATCTTCTTCCCTGCCATGATTCATTAGGTTGTTTATTGAGTGATTGTTCAACATCTCGTTTAGCCATTCTTTTTTTAATAAGAACCCTAACAAAGTTATAAACAACTTCTTAAATTTCAAGCATAATCCATCGAATATTTTTCAATAAAAAACAAAAAAGTCAGTTTTGCACATCCTTATCATTTGATTTTAAGCAGTTTGCAGTCTTGCAATGTTTGCTTTTTCAAGTTGTTGTTTTGCGTAATCCAACGTCACAACAAAGGTATCTTTGTGCTCAGAAGGGATTTCGAACATAGCATCCATCATTATGGTCTCCACAATAGATCGCAATCCACGGGCTCCCAATTTGTATTCCACAGCCTTATCGACTATGTATTCAAAAACCTCATCTTCGAACTTCAATTCCACTTTATCCATCTCAAACAGCTTTACATACTGTTTGATAATAGAGTTCTTGGGTTCAGTCAGGATGGAGCGCAAAGCAGCACGGTCCAATGGATTAAGATAAGTCAACACCGGCAGACGACCGATGATTTCAGGTATCAAACCGAATGACTTCAAATCCTGCGGAGCGATATATTGCATCATATTGCTCTTATCGATCACCGCAGTATTACGCACTGCACTATAACCCACCACATGCGTATTCAGTCGTTGAGCTATTTTCTTCTCAATGCCATCGAATGCACCGCCGCAAATGAAAAGGATATTCTTCGTGTTCACCGGAATCATCTTCTGGTCGGGGTGTTTACGTCCACCCTGAGGCGGTACGTTCACCACTGAGCCTTCCAACAATTTCAGTAAACCTTGCTGTACACCTTCTCCACTCACATCACGGGTTATGGAAGGATTATCACCCTTGCGCGCTATTTTGTCTATCTCATCAATAAACACGATGCCTTGTTCTGCTTCGGGAACATTATAATCTGCCACCTGCAGCAGGCGAGTCAGAATGCTTTCAATATCCTCACCTACGTATCCTGCCTCGGTAAGCACCGTTGCATCTACAATAGTAAAAGGAACATGAAGCAGTTTGGCGATAGTACGCGCCAGCAGGTCTTTCCCGTACCGGTACTGCCTACCATGATGATGTTCGATTTTTCAATCTCCACATCATCACCGCCGTCCTTCTGGAGCAGACGCTTGTAATGGTTGTACACCGACACAGACAAGAAACGCTTGGCATCGTCCTGACCAATGACATATTGATCGAGGAATTCTTTTATTTCTAAAGGTTTCGGAAGTTCTCTCAGGTTCAGTTTTGTTGCAGCGCCACTCCTTTTTGCTCCACCCAATGCCTCCTGAGTAATCTCATAGGCCTGAGTAGCACAACTATCACAGATGAAACCGTTCATTCCTGTTATCAGGAATCCGACTTCATCTTCCATACGCCCACAAAAACTACACCTTCCTTTGTTTCTTCTTGAATCTGCCATATTTATTTTTTAATCAAAACCTCATCTACCATACCATATTCTTTGGCTTCCTGGGCTGTCATCCAGTAGTCACGGTCAGAATCTGCCCAAACTTTATCAAAAGGAGTATGAGAGTGATCAGCAATGATAGTATACAGTTCTTTCTTCAGTTTTTGTATTTCACGGGCTGTGATTTCAATATCTGAAGCCTGCCCCTGCGCACCGCCCATCGGCTGATGTATCATTACACGCGAATGAGTCAGTGCCGAACGCTTACCCTCAGCACCTGCCACCAGCAACACTGCAGCCATACTTGCCGCCATACCGGTACAGATAGTTGCTACGTCACTTGTAATAAACTGCATTGTATCATAAATACCCAATCCTGCATATACAGAACCACCCGGTGAATTGATATAAATAGAGATATCTTTACCCGGATCTACCGAATCCAGATAAAGCAACTGAGCCTGTAAAGTATTGGCTGTATAGTCATCAACCTGCGTACCGAGGAAAATGATGCGGTCCATCATCAGACGGGAAAACACGTCCAACTGCGTTACATTGAGCTGGCGTTCCTCAGGATATAGGGATTCAAATAGCCGGCTTGTGATTTAATCACATCGTCCAGCACCAAACTGTTCATACCAAGATGCTTGGTAGCGTATTTTCTAAAATCATCCATATTACTTTCTTTATTTAGGTTTAGTAAATTGAAATGCAAAGAAACAAAAAAGAACACAGAGACACAAAAAAACACAGAGTTATAGTCTGTCAAACTCTGTGTTTCTTAATGTTTTTAAACTGTTTTCAGAATAAAAAAGCTTATTCAAACATCTTGTTGAATTCTTCTGCAGAAATTGTTTTGTTATTCAGCTTCACCTGAGACTTCAAAGCAGAAGCCAATTTGGTTTCAACAACGCGGTTCACCAAACCTTCCACACTTTCTTTCTTCTTAAGCATTTCCTTTGAGTAGTTTTCCAGAAGATTTCTTCAGGCACACTCATCATACCATATTGTGCAAACTGAGCACGAGTAGCTTCCTTAGCCATATTGACCACATCTTCCTGTTCAACTTTAATATTATTTGCCTTCACCAACTGTTCCTTGATCAGGTGCCATGTCAGTTCTTCAATGCTCTTATCATAGTTGTCATCAACGAACTTTTCGTCTTTATCCTGGTTGTTCATGCGCATGATGCGTTTCAGCAATGCATCCGGGAATTCCAGTTTACCAACCTTTTCCATCAACATCTTACGAACATCAATCAGGAATTTATAATCGCTGTCTGCTACGAACTGATTGGCAATTACTTCTTTTATTTTAGCGCGGAATTCTTCTTCAGTCTTCACTACGTCTTTACCACATACCTGGTCGAAAATTTCCTGAGTCAGTTCTCCGGCTACAAAACGAGTCACCTCTTCTACCTGATAGCTGAAGTTAGACTTCATTTCAGCAGCCTCTTCCTTGTCAATCTTCAATAAAGAAGACAATTCGGCAGCATTTCCGTCCCAAGCAGTATTCGGATTGAATACAAGCACATCGTTCACTTTTGCATTGGCGAAGATAGCTTTTTGTTCATCATTTTTCATGTACGAAGGCATCATTACAGCACCTTCCACCTGAATACCATCCTCTTTGGTATTACCTTCTTCGTCCAACTCAGCAAGCAAACCTTTCAGCATGTCTTGTCCTCGTAAACGTCTACCTTGTCATACTTGCCGTTACGTTGTGTATAAGCTTTCACCTGATTGTTTACCATATCTTCGGTAACGTCAATCAAATAGTAGTCTACTTTATCTTTAGCGTCTACTTCAGCCTTGAATTCCGGAGCCAAAGCAATATCAAACAAGAATTCGAACTCTTCCATAGTATCGAAATCAATTTCCTGCTGCTTGTCTTCGTTGGGCAACGGTTCGCCGAGGATAGATACATTATTATCTTGAATATACTTATATACAGCTTCTGAAAGTGCCTTGTTTTCACTTCTTCGGCAATAACAGATTTACCATACATTTTCTTAACTAAGCTCATAGGAACCATTCCCTTACGGAAACCGGGAATCTGAGCCTTCTGACGGAAGCTCTTCAATGATTTGTCTACTTTTTCCTGATAATCTGCTTTCTCAAGCTTTACAGTAAGCAGTGCGCTTACTTTGTCAATGTTTTGTAATGAAACGTTCATTCTGACAATTATTTATTTGATTTATACTTTGTTCCATATCTCAAATGGGCGTGCAAAATTAGCGTTATTCTTTCAATTATCAAAAGAACATTGCCGATTTATTTCAGTTTAATTCTTGGATAGAGCGGTAGAAGAGCCCAACCATCGGACTGACAACGGAGGACGTTTATGGGAAAGATACTCAGGGAAAAGACGATGATAAACCGAACCGTCCAGTTTCTATGAAGAGAAATGGGAGTTGCCCGAAGGCACGACAATCTACAAAAATAATTAAGGAAAAACATTGTTTATCCGAATTTTATGCGTTTCTTTGTCGCGGAATGATGGCGCATTAGTTTTTCGATTTCCATTACATGGTTTTTACTTCCGTTTTCAAGAACGCTTTTGTAAACTCTCTGTCGTTGTAATCCATTTATTATTCAGCCTTCCTTCCAAGAGAGTTTTATTCATTATATTTATTTTATCAATTTCATTATGAACATTTATGTTGGAAACCTTAACTACAAAGTTAAGGGGAGTGACCTGCAGAAGGCAATGGAAGATTACGGCACAGTATCTTCTGTAAAATTTATCAATGACCGCACCACCGGACGTTTCAGAGGCATCGCTTTCGTAGAAATGGAAGATGCAGCTGCTGCAGCTAAAGCGATTGCCGAACTCGACGGAGCTGAATATCTTCGGCCGCACATGGTAGTTAAAGAAGCAAGACCTCCAAAATATTAATCATAGAGATTTAAGGAGAAATGAAAAAGACTGCTCACTGAATGAGTGGTCTTTTTTTATTTCTATCAATGGCAGTATTCGGATTACTTCATAAAATCCTTGCGACGAAGCACAAAGCTATTACTCAGATACTTTTCACGCACGATCTTGTTCTCAGCCAACTCTTCGGGCGTCCCTGGAACAGAGATCTTCCCTTCGAACAACAGATAAGCACGATCGGTAATGCTCAGCGTCTCCTGCACATTGTGGTCAGTAATCAGGATGCCGATATTCCTATCTTTCAACTTCCATACGATTTGCTGAATATCTTCCACAGCAATCGGGTCAACTCCCGCAAAAGGTTCGTCGAGCATGATAAACTTAGGGTCGATAGCAAGACAACGGGCAATCTCCGTACGACGGCGCTCACCACCCGAAAGTTGGTTACCTTTATTTTTACGCACTTTCTGCAAACGAAATTCCGCAATCAGGCTTTCCAGTTTTTCCTTCTGATATTCCAGAGGTTTATCCGTCATTTCCAGCACAGAAGCAATATTGTCTTCCACACTCATTTGACGGAACACGGAAGCCTCCTGCGCCAAATAACCGATACCCGTCTGCGCACGCTTGTATACCGGATATTTCGTAATATCTAAGTCATCCAGAAAGATGCGCCCCTCATTCGGTGTAATCAGTCCTACGGTCATATAGAATGAAGTCGTCTTACCGGCACCATTAGGCCCCAGCAAACCGACAATCTCCCCTTGCTTCACATCTATGGACACATGGCTTACTACTGTACGTTTACCGTACTTTTTCACCAGGTCCTCGGTGCGAAGCACCATTTTGCTTTCTTCCATATTCTTTTCAGTTACAAGCTACAAAAGCTACGAGCTACAAGAGACCTGCCACACAACCTTCTTTTTACTTGTAGCCTGTAGCTCACACATTTTGCCGCAAATGTAGCAATTATCAGCTGAAAATGGGCTATATTTGCAGACAAAATAGTTAAGAGTCATGATAAAAAGCACTTAAAACTGTCGGAAAGATACATCATGTTGATGGGGCGTACTTTTGCCCGCCCGGAGCGTATGCGTATGTTTTTCCGCCAATATGTCAACGAGTTGGAACAGCTCGGCGTGAACTCTATCGGCATCGTATTGCTGATATCGTTCTTCATCGGAGCTGTAATCACCATACAGATAAAGTTGAACATCGAGAGTCCTTTCATGCCTCGATGGACAGTGGGATATGTAACCCGAGAAATCATGCTGCTGGAATTCTCTTCCTCAATCATGTGTCTGATATTAGCAGGAAAAGTAGGTTCCAATATAGCCTCTGAGTTGGGAACCATGCGAGTAACCCAACAAATCGATGCATTGGAAATCATGGGAGGCAATTCAGCTAATTACCTGATCCTTCCCAAGATTTGCGCCATGGTGACTACCATTCCTTTCTTGGTAACGTTCAGCATCTTTGCCGGCATCATCGGAGCCTTTGCCACGTGTTGGTTCGGCGGCATCATGTCGGCGGTAGACCTGGAATTACGGTTTGCAATATATGTTCGTAGAGTGGTTTATCTGGTGTGGTATCATTAAATCATTGTTCTTCGCTTTCATCATCGCCAGTGTATCAGCCTTTTCGGTTATACCGTCGAGGGTGGCTCTATAGAGGTAGGCAAGGCGTCTACCGACTCCGTAGTATGCAGCAGCGTACTTATCTTATTCGCCGACCTAATATTAACTCAACTTTTAATGGGATGATTGAACTGAAAGGACTTTGCAAATCATTTGAAGGCAAAGAGGTACTGAAAGATATCAATGCCACTTTCGAGAACGGGAAAGACCAACCTGATCATCGGACAGAGTGGTTCGGGAAAAACCGTATTGATGAAATGTATCGTTGGATTGCTCACACCGGAACGGGGTGAATTATTATACGACAACCGTAATTTCCTCGCCATGGGGAAGAAGGAAAAGAAAGCATTGCGCCGGGAAATGGGAATGATTTTCCAAAGTGCCGCGCTGTTTGACTCCATGACGGTGCTGGACAATGTAATGTTTCCTTTAAACATGTTCAGTAACGATACATTCCGCGACCGTACCCGCCGTGCCATGTTCTGTCTGGATCGCGTAAACCTGGCAGAAGCAAAAGATAAATTTCCGGGTGAAATCAGTGGTGGTATGCAAAAACGTGTTGCTATTGCCCGGGCTATTGCTTTGAATCCGCAATACCTGTTCTGCGACGAACCGAACTCCGGATTAGATCCAAAGACTTCATTGGTAATCGATGAGCTGGTACACGATATCACCCATGAATATAATATGACTACTCTCATCAACACTCATGACATGAACTCTGTAATGGGTATCGGAGAAAAAATCATCTATATTTACGAAGGACACAAAGAATGGGAAGGCAATAAAGACGATATCTTCACTTCCAGTAATAAGAAACTCAACGATTTTATTTTTGCATCCGACCTCTTCCGGAAGGTAAAGGAAGTGGAAGTTCAGAATATAGAAGGATAAGATTCTAAAATTATTTAGCAATCAATCTCCTATAAATAGGACGTCCGGAAAACATCCGGACGTCCTTTTCCTCATAAAACCAGTTAATAGAATTGACTATATCCTCACGATATACTTTGATTGCCCTTATATCTTCATGAGAAAACATGAAGAACAACTTCAATTACGGCAACAAAGATAGCCAAAAGATACTAATAAAAAATCACGGAAAACCGTTACATTCTGAATTTTCCGTAAATCATTCCAGCGTAATCCATCCTTGCGCAACAGCTTTGACCACCATATCTATAGCATTCTTTGCTCCAAACTTGCTAATAAGCCTTTTACGAAATGTTTCCACAGTATTCTCTGAAATTTTCAATAAATCAGCAATTTCATGGGTATTCATTCCTTTAGCCACAGCCTCCAACACATCACGCTCCCTACGAGTAGGCGCATCCTTAGGCTGCAAACCTGCCGATGCAGAATTCAGCTTCTGCGAGATAGCAGCAAACCGTGGACAAGTATACGCTTTCTCCCCTCAACACACAACGAATAGCTGCCATTAATTCCGTAGAGGCCGAAGATTTCAGAATAACCGCATTCACTCCGCACTGTACCAGCCTGTTAGCCATCCATATTTCTTCGTGCATTGTATTCACAATAATCTTTGCCAGGTCATTCATTTCACGGATTTTAGCAATCAACTCAAATCCGGACATATCAGGAATACTGACATCCAGAATATATATATCATAATCTCGTCTTTCAATCAATTCTGCAGCTTGCAATCCTGAAGTTACAGCATCCGCCACAGTTACTTCCGGCATCTTATTCACCACTTTACAAATACCTTCCAGAATCAGATTATGATCATCCACTACCAATAATTCCGCTTTCACATTCTTTTCCATCGTTCGATTAGATTAATACGTTAATTTTCAAACGGGTTCCTTCCCCAGGAGAAGAGACCAGTTCAACTTCAGCACCTATGGTCTCCGCTCGCTGCCAGATAGTCCGTAAACCGATACCCTTTAGTTTTCTTGCTCATATCAAACCCTTTTCCGTCGTCTGCTACAAGTATGGAAAGGTCATTATTTTCCAGAACTAGCCCTACCTGTATACAGGCTGAGCCGGCATATTTCACTGCATTGCTCACTGCTTCCTGAACAATGCGATAACATTCAAAACAGATTGATTTAGGCACTACATTCCAATCTACACCTACCGTAGAATGATATTCCGCATGCATACCTTCCGGCAATAATAAGTGCAAAACATAGTCGGCAAGCAGTTCATCGAGTGTAGCATACTGGAAAACCGGTGGCATCAGTTCATGAGAAAGTTTTCTCAACCTTTCCCTGGTATTATTCAATAAATCCAGTTGCTTATCCAGATCAGATCCTTCTTCAGTAGAAATAGTGCGAATATTCATTTCAAGCGCAAGCAAATTATTGCATACATCATCATGCAATTCAGTTGCCATACGCTCCCGTTCACTCTCCAAACCATCAATGTATTTTCGCGTTAAGCGCTGTTCAGTTTCTTTCTGGAGTTCCAGGAATTCACGTTCTTTTTCACAAGCTGCATTTGCCAGCAAAGCAATCCTTGCCCGCTGACGCTGGCGTGCATAAAGTGAACCCAGTAACAAAATACCCAGTAAAGAGATCACCGAACCTACAATAATACGGTGACGCAACATATATGTCTCCTGTTCCAACTGTTCACGCCTCAGACTTACAAGCTCCAACTCCTTCTCTTTGGTCCGATACTTCACGGAATATTCGGACAACTGGTCAGTCTCTTCCGTCTGGAACACAGAATCACGAAGTACATAAGCCTGCGTCATATAGTTATAAGCCAAAGACAGATTATTCACAGCTAGATAACATTCCGATAATTTCTTGTAATGCTCATAATCACGCGTATCTTTATATCCGCTACGGAGCATATCAACTATCTTGCGATAATAAACAATAGCATCCGCATAGTTCTTACTTTCCTGCAACAATGCAGCTTTTTGCCTGGATAATACTTGAAACGCTCTATATCAGTCTGCATCTCATGTGCCAATTTATCCAACTTCTGCAAGTACTGCATCGCCATACCCAGATTTCCATCCAACCGGTGGGCATTCACCAAATAATTATAAGCATTACATAGCTGCCTTCTGTCATTCACCTGCTCCAAAAAGGAATAGCTTTCAGTAATGTGTCAATGCCCTCTGTACGCATTTTCTCCATTCGCACCAAGATGGCACCCAAATTAACATAACACGTACCTATCCTCCGTTTATTATCCGTCTTCAATGCATATTTCAAAGCCTTTTCGGAGAAGGAAATAGCATCTTCCAGTCGATCCCAGTCACAATAAGCCGTCGCTATATTTCCATATATAAAAGCGACCGTGTTGTAATTACCACACAATTCACACAAGTGGAGCGCTTCTTCAAAGTTAGCGATACAATCCTCCAGATTCTTTTTCCGACGATAGATAGTGCCCAACTGATTCAGGTTTTCAATCAACATAGCTGTATCTTTATCGGCAGCAGAGCGCTCACTGGCACGAATGGTATAAACTAAGGCCGAATCCGTCTGCCCTTCGAAAAGAAAAGAACTGGCGTAATTCGTCAATATGGTGCGGCATGCCTCCTCCGCACCCGGCAAACCTTCACCGGCTAGCAACCCTTTATGAAAATAATAACGTGCAGAGTCATAGCGGGCATCCGCATTACAATAATATCCCATATCACAGCAAGCCTGGGCTATTGTAAATCTCAATCCAGCCTTTTCAGCCAAGCCAATGGCTTTCCTTTTCAGAGCGTATCCCTGCTCGAAGTCGCCTTTAATGAAGTAACCTTCACTTGCCCAGATGTAGTATTCGATAAATATTTCCGGCTTCCCAGTGTCTATGGCCAGTTGATGAATAGAATCGGCGTATGCAAGAAGTAAATCAGGATCTTCTTCTGTCTGATAAAGGAGTTTACAGACCTTGACATAGCTATCCAGGTTTCTGTTTTGAGCTGCCTCTTGTTGTAATGCACGTAAATCTGACTTGCCCTCTGCCCACAGCACACCTATAGAGAGAAGCAAGCAGCATCCCAATACCCACCTGTAACGTTTCATCTATTCCTTTTTTTATGTTGTCAGAGCAAAAATAAATATTATATTCATATTAACCTATTTTTTTTATTTACATTTCCCTGATAAGCTACAAAAAAAACCGCCTGATTTATAACTAAATCGGGCGGTTTCATACCAATATCTCAGTAATCGGTTTATCTACTTTTGACGGATATAAATATTTATCGGAGTTCCTGTCAGGTTCCACTTTTCACGCATCTTGTTTTCCAAGAAACGTTTATATGGCTCTTTCACGTACTGCGGCAGATTAGCGAAGTAAACAAAAGAAGGCACCTGGGTATTGGGCAACTGCGTAATATACTTTATCTTGATATACTTACCCTTAATTGAAGGGGGTGGATACGCCTCGATAAGCGGCAGCATTTCCTCGTTCAAACGAGCTGTCGGAATACGCGTCATACGATTATCATATACACTGCGTGCTTCCTCCAGCACTTTCAGAATACGCTGTTTGGTCAGTGCCGAAGCAAAGATGATAGGAAAATCCACAAACGGAGCGAAACGGTTGCGGATAGCATCTTCGAAAGTCTTCATCACCTTCACAGTCTTGTCCTTCACCAAGTCCCACTTGTTCACCACAACCACCAGCCCCTTGGCATTCTTCTGTATCAAGGAGAAGATATTCAAATCCTGGCTTTCAACACCGCGCGTAGCATCCAGCATCAAAATACATACATCCGCATTCTCAATGGAACGGATGGAGCGGATCACAGAATAATATTCCAGATCCTCATTCACTTTATTCTTTTTACGGATACCGGCAGTATCTACCAGATAGAAATCAAATCCAAACTTATTATAACGGGTATAGATAGAGTCACGTGTTGTACCGGCAATCTCCGTTACAATGTTACGTTCTTCTCCGATAAAAGCATTCACAATAGAAGATTTACCAGCATTTGGGCGTCCCACTACAGCAAAGCGAGGAATATCCTCATCCAGAATTTCATCCGTATCCTTTTTTAAATGTACCCACAATCAAGTCCATCATATCCCCTGTACCGCTGCCCGTCATAGCCGAGATGCAGTAAGGATCACCCAGACCCAACTTATAAAATTCGGGAGCATTATATTGTAATTCCCCATTATCAGTCTTATTGGCAATCAGCAACACCGGCTTTTGAGTCCGGCGCAAAATGGCTGCTACCTGCATATCGAGGTCAGTTACCCCATTCATCACATCTACTACAAACAATATAACGTCTGCTTCGTCCACAGCCATCAGCACCTGTTTGCGTATTTCCTCTTCAAAGATATCGTCAGAGTTCACCACCCATCCGCCGGTATCTACCACGGAGAACTCTTTCCCCAGCCATTCGGACTTACCGTACTGGCGATCTCGTGTTGTTCCTGCTTCTTCGTTCACAATTGCCTGACGTGTTTTGGTCAAGCGATTAAATAAAGTAGACTTTCCCACATTGGGGCGTCCTACGATTGCAACTAAATTTCCCATAGTTCACTCTTCTTGTTTTTTGCGACTATCACAGTCGTATGAATACTCTAATCCAGTTGATAGCCAAAATTGCGCAACTCTTTATCCGAACTACGCCAATCCTTATCCACCTTCACAAATGTCTCCAGGAAAATCGTTTTTCCGAAGAACCTCTCTAAATCACGGCGTGCTTCAGTAGCCACTTTTTTCAGTGCCTTACCTTGCTTGCCGATAATAATTCCTTTCTGCGAATCGCGCTCCACATAAATCACAGCGCTGATATGTATCTTCTTCGCATCCTCCTTAAACTGTTCCACCACTACCTCTACCGAGTAAGGTATCTCCTTATCATAGTACAACAAAATTTTCTCTCGGATTATCTCGGTTACGAAGAAACGCGCCGGCTTGTCCGTCCACTGGTCCTTGTCGAAATAAGGAGGAGAGTCGGGCAACAGCTCCTTCACCCGCTTCATGACATAATCCACATTGAACTTTGCCGTTGCAGAAATCGGAATAATCTCTGCATTGGGCAATAATGCTTTCCAAGCTTCCACAAGTTCCACCAGTTTCTCCTGGTTCGACAAATCAATCTTGTTGATAAGGAGCAACACCGGTATTTCCATGTGTGCCACCTTCTCCACAAACTCATTATGCTTATCGGGTGTCTCAACCACATCTGTTACATATAGCAACACATCCGCATCTGTCAGAGCCGAAGTAGAGAAATTCAGCATGGACTCCTGTAACTTATACTTTGGCTTCACCACTCCCGGAGTGTCCGAGAATACAATCTGCATATCGTCCGTATTCAAGATTCCCATGATACGATGACGGGTTGTCTGCGCCTTGAAAGTAGCAATAGAAATCCGCTCGCCCACCAAGGCGTTCATCAATGTGGATTTGCCCACGTTCGGATTTCCCACGATATTTACAAAACCTGCTTTGTGCATCACTTCTGTATTTTAATTGAGACAAAAAAACGCATCGAATCGAAATAGGATGCGTTTTTTTAGTTTATATGTTAGTAACCGTAATTCGTAATCCGTGTAATTATACAGTTACTTTTTTTTTTTCCGTCGTATCCCCACTTCACATACACGGCTCCCCAGGTAAATCCTGCACCGAATGCCGTAAAGATCAAGTTATCGCCTTTTTTTAAGTTTATCCTCAAAGTCCCACAGACAGAGCGGAAGCGTACCGGCACTTGTGTTACCATAATGCTCGATATTAATCATTACTTTCTCATGGGGAAGCTCCAGACGGTGAGCTACTGCATCGATAATACGCAGATTGGCCTGGTGAGGAATAATCCAGTCAATATTCTCTTTGGTGAGATTATTTCGTTCTGCAATGGCAGCGCACGCATCCGACATATTCGATACAGCATATTTGAATACTGTACGGCCTTCCTGATAAATGAAGTGCATATGGTTATCCACTGTAAAATAAGAAGGAGGGCATACAGAACCACCTGCTTTCATATGCAAGAAAGGTAAGCCTTTACCGTCTGTTCTTAAAATAGCGTCCATGACACCAACATCCTCAGTAGTCGGTTCCATCATAACCGCAGCTGCCCCGTCACCAAAGATCGGGCAAGTAGCACGGTCTGTATAATCAACCATTGACGACATTTTATCAGCGCCTACTAAAATGATCTTCTTATATCTTCCCGAGCGGATAAAGTTAGCTCCTGTTTCCAACAGATACAGAAAACCGCTGCACGCAGCCTGCAAGTCAAAAGCAAAAGCATGTTTTAAACCGAGCTTATCACATAAAATAGAAGCTGTAGAAGGGAAATGATAATCCGGAGTGGAAGTAGCTACAATCACCAGATCTATATCATCCGGATCCGCGCCAGTACGCTGCATCAGCTGTTTGGCAGCTTTACGCGCCATATAGGAACTACCCAGTCCTTCTTCATTCAGGATACGTCTTTCCTTTACTCCAATACGGGTCATAATCCATTCATCGTTGGTATCCACCATTCTTGATATCTCTTCATTCGTCAAGACGTAATCAGGTACATAACCGCCGACTCCTGTAATTACTGCATTTATTTTTTCCATCAATCCTGCTTAAAGTTAATAAATACCTAAACAACGGTAGTCTAAAAAGGTTTGTGTGTTACAAATCTTTTTAGACATCCGGCATTCAAGTATATTCTTCATCAGGCTGCAAATTAAACAGCAGCTTCTTTCTCGATAGCAAGCTTGCCTCTGTAATATCCGCAAGCACCACATACAGTGTGATATACATGCCACTCACCACAATTCGGGCAAATAGCCAATGTAGGAGCTACTGCTTTATCATGAGTTCTTCTCTTCGCAGTTCTTGTTTTGACTGTCTTCTCTTAGGATGTGCCATTTCTTTAATCTTTAATTGTTATCTAATATTTTCTTTAATTCATTCCAACGCGGATCAATCTGTGTTTCCTCCGCATCACTCTCCGGCATTGCGTCTTCACCTTCGATAAAGATTTCATCTTCCGCATCATCTTCATCTGCTTTTGTACGCAGATGCTTATGCAATTTGCTGCTGACGGCCTTATTGCATTTTCCGGGAGCATGTACATGCTTCATCGGGATTGCCAACGCAACAAATTCATACATGAACCATGCCACATTGATTTCCCCTTCTTCTTCAGGGATCACAATGAGGTTATCACCTTCTTCGGCATATTCATGACCGAACTTAACCAGCAGCTTATCTGTCGAGCTGACAAGCTGTTCCATATCGTCCAAACAACGGTCACATGGCACCCACACCATTCCGTCTGTCTGGAAGTTCAATTCGAAAGCACGAGATGTTTTCTTTACAACCAATGTAACATTAACTTTGCCCTTCTGTACTTCCGGGCCATCAATGTTAGCGAAAAAAAGGTTATCCAGTACAAACTCATACTTACAAGAGTCTGCCTGCATGCCTTTCAAATCTATTTTGTATTTATCAAACTTTCCCAAAGCTTCTTTTGTTTATTCGGGCGACAAAGATACGAATAATTATCCTCATTATGTATAAATTAGCCACGAAATATTCATTTTTTAAGCTCTATTCTGAATATCGTCCCTTTATTGATCTCCGATTGCTTTACAAAAATACGCCCCGAATGATATTCCACCACAATCCGGCGTGCCAATGACAAGCCCAATCCCCACCCTCTTTTTTTTGGTGGTATAACCGGGAGCAAACACTGTTTCAAAATTCCGTTTGTCAATTCCCTTTCCCGTATCAGCCACATCAATATGCCAAAATCTTGACGTTTCCTGTACTGAAATAGTCAGAGTTCCAACTCCTCCCATTGCATCAATCGCATTCTTACACAGGTTCTCTATCACCCATTCAAACAAAGCAACATTCAGCCTTACAGGCGGAAGTAAATCAGGCAAATGGGTAATGATCTTCACCTTGTCCGAAGTACGATGGGCAATATAATCCGTCACCCGTTCCAACAAAGCTTTCAAGTCCGCCTCTTCCAACTCCGGAACAGAACCTATCTTCGAGAAACGATTGGCAATCATCTGCAAGCGCTCCACATCTTCCGCCATGGCAGGAATCAGATCATCCTGAGGATATTGCGTCTTCAACAGTTCTGTCCATGCCATTAATGAAGAAATAGGGGTTCCCAACTGATGAGCTGTTTCTTTTAGATAATCCCACCCATACCTTATTTTGTTCTGCTTTTTTAGAGCTCAACAGAGCAAAAATAGCAATCAAAACAAAGATAAGTACCACTGCCAACTGTACATAAGGATAAACAGCCAGCCGGGTTAGCATCAGGGGAAGGGCCATAATACACATTCAGATAGTCACCACCACCATTCAAGTCAATACGGATGCAGTTCCCTTCATGGCTGAAGTGATTCAGTTTTTCTTTCAGCGAAGCAATTGTATCGGTTGGAGATAGTTCAATATTCCTGTAAGTCTGTACATCTTCATTCTGATCCACTACAATTACCGGAATCGTATGATTGGCATTCAGGACTTTCAGTACCATAGTCAAATCCGTATTTCCATCAGCGGTTTGGATATTCTTCATTGCTTCGGCCCACACTTCCATACGTACCCGTTCTTCAGCAGATAAATCGCTTATCAGAGAATGGGAAACATACAGGGAAGAGATAGCTATAATCACAGCAATCAATATCAACCAGAACTTTATAGGACGGATTTGCTTTAGCATATATAAATAAGGTGTAAACTTACAACATATAAACGAAAAAACAAAGAGAATATTATCTGGACAGGGGGGTATAATAAAAAAGCCCCCATATCACTCGATATGGAGGCTTTTCCTCTAAA
>VOFJ01002859.1_pt1 | contig 136307 bp, 204 predicted proteins | sample 5384081 | NCBI WGS metagenome assembly VOFJ01 (sample SAMN12384729, study PRJNA508395) | human gut metagenome | isolation source: healthy gut I | host: Homo sapiens
AAATGGAGTACAGTTTATAGTAGTGTATAGCGTGTACCAAGTTATAATTATGGGGTTGAAAATAACAGTATACACAGATAATGTGGAAAAAAAATGTGTATGACGTTTATATAGAAAATAACATTGAAAAAGAAATTCAAGAATGGGTAAATTCATTAAATTTAAAATAGAATAATAATTACATGAGTGACAGAAGATAAGAATCTGAATTCCCTGTCACTTTTATATTATTTGATAAGAAAAAAAGAACTGGTTTATATCCGATAAGAATATAGACTGGTTCTTATTTTTAATATGCTATTATATACACAGGGAGTCGGGGAATGTCGAACTATAGCAAGCCGGAAAAGAAAGCATTGATATCGGTATGAAAGAGTTTTGCAAGTGCAACTAATTCAGATGCCTTAATGTTCATGCGATTTGTTTCCAGTTTGGCATAGGTACTTTTGGTGATGGAGATACCCATAAGATTTAATTTTGCAACTACTTGGTCTTGAGTTCATATTGTTTTTATATCGAATTGCTTGGATATTTTTACCAATATCCATATCTGGTCTAATCTTTTTGCATAATGATGAACTCCCTTATAAAATAAAAAGTATTCGTAATACAGAAACATATATATTGATTCTAAAGAATTTAAATTTTATAATGTTTCGTAATAAGGAATTATTTTTAACAGGAAGAGTAAAAAAGTATAATGGATGTGGAGATGGAAAAAGAGAAAATTTTTAAATCTATGTGGCAAAAGAGATCGAGCATTATTGTCAGGTGAAAAAAGAATGACATTGGGGGATATGGAACGATTGACATATCTGACAGAATTTTTTGAACTGGAGAACTATGGAATCGCCTTATGGAAAGAATTTGGTGATGATGTAAAAGAGCCATTTGAAGCGATGATGAAAATGTTAGATGAGCCGGAGTGCATAGAAGATCGATGGCTTGATGACGAAGCAAAAAGGGGAAAAGTGGTTGTTAGAATTTCAGGAACTGGCATTAACGGAAGAATACAGGGAATGGATTCGAAATTATATTGATAAAAAATATGAAGAAAGAGGATTACCATATCCGACAGGAGCAGACTTCGATTAAGAGGTCTGCTTTTTTCTGGTCTTTTTGGGAGGTGATAAGAGGTGGAAGTAAGTATTTATGAACTCTTGGCGGCGACAAGCAAGAGAATCGGCTAAATCTGATTATATAAAAGGGGACAGCATTTTGTGTGAGAAGAGATTTCATCCAGATACCCATTACATGGTAGAAATAGAACTGCTGAAAAATGATAACAAGCTGGGGAAAAGGGCAATTATATACGGAAGTTTTGACAGAACCGGAGTATCTTCCCATTTTACAAAAGCAGGAAAAACATCTCATAAAAATAAAAAGACAGGCAATTGTTCAAAAAGGAAACTTGCGATATATCCCTCCCCGGACAGGCTGGACCGCCGCCGGGAGAGGGATCTTTTATAACCGGCTGGGAAGGAACAGTAGTGTTCCTCTGGCGATAGTGGTATAAAAAGCCAGATTTTCCGCAGGTTTTGGGACGCTGGAACATGGAAAAGTGTTCACGAATGGCACTTTTGCAACAATCCGTTGCAAAAAGCAGTGAAAGCATTTTTGACCTTACGTTAAACAGAAAAATGAAAGGGTGTGATTGCGATAATCATAGGAATTGATCATGGCTATTATGCCATTAAAACAAGACAAGTGTCTTTCCCAAGTGGAATTATTGGGTATGATTACGAGCCGTATACCATGCAGAATGTTCTGCAATATCAAGGAAAGTATTATGTCTGCGGTACGGGAAGACAGACGCTGGTAAAAAATAAAACGTCAAATGATAATTATTATCTGCTGACGTTGGCAGCCATTGCAGAAGAAATCAAGCATCGGAAAGCGGAACGAAAGACAGAGGTAATTCTGGCTGTTGGACTTCCGCTTTCAAGTTTTGGAAGAGAGAAACAGGGATTCAGGGAGTATCTGTTGCGGAAAAGAGCGAGCCAGTGCGATTTTTATATGAAAGTGAGTTATATGAGATAACAATAAAAGATGTGAAACTGTTCCCACAGGGATACTCTGCGCTTGCTCTGCATCCAGAGTATCTGAAGAATGAACCGTCTGTTCTGCTTGTTGATATTGGTGGCTGGACCGTTGACCTTATGAGGCTGGACAATGCTGTTCCGAATGCAGCAACGTGCAGAAGTCTGGAACTTGGAGTAATCCGATGTATTGATGAGACAGCAGAACAAGTGCGTAGAAATACCGGACTGTCTGTGACAGAAACTCAAATTGAGCGTGTGCTTCGGGGGAATCTTGCAGTATGGCAGAGGAGGCCAGACGGATCATACAGGAAAACGGACGGAAAATATATAGAAAGAATACTGTCTGCGGTGACAGAATCCGGGTTTGATCTCCGGGCAGTACCCACCGTATTTATGGGGGGGAGGCTCCGCAATTTTAAAACGCCACGTGACCGCACAGGACGCGATTTGCCGCCCCGTTTTTTTATAGAGGACGTCCATGCCAACGCAACAGGGTATGAACGGATTGTACAGCAGATGTGGGCGAGATGACACGCCCTGTGTATTCGTTCCGCCCGAATCTGAAAAAACCAGAACACCAAAGGGCATGGGAGAAATTTCAAAGTGTTCCAGAAGGGCAGAAAAGCCAGTATCTGGTTCAGGCAATTCTGGAAAAAGAGGATCGAAAATGGCTGGAAGAAGTCATTCAAAAGACGATAAAAGAAAGTGTTCGGGAATTAGGAATATGTGGCACTACGGAACAATCGACAACGAAACTATCATCGGAAGAAATACCAGATCAGATGATGGATTTTCTATCTCAAATGGAAAATTTGTAAAGGGGGTGAGGCCTATGATTGCACGATACATACATTGTTGGATCTGCTAGGGGTAAGGCAAAAATGCATCGTTATCTTTGGTGGGTATTGTGAATAGCTTTCCATGCGGCTTTGGAGTATGTTTGTGTAGCGAAAAAGTGAAAGGAGAAAGGTTATGGCAGAGATGAAAAAATATCTGCGGAAAGATCCCGATGGACTTACATGAGAAAGTAAGAGAAGAGATTGAACTCACAGAAAGCAGACACACAAAAAATTTTTACAACAGGTCATTGAAGAACATTTCAACAGACTGGAAGGAAAAGGAGAAATAAGCATGGGAGCAGTAAGAACAGTAGCAGTACAGGTATCAGAGGAATTATTCCAGAGATTAAAAGTAGTCATCGGAAAGAAACACATGAAACAGAAAGACTTCTTAATTCAGATTATAGAAGAAGCACTGGAAAAGGTAGAGGTCGAATGGCAAAGCAAAGAGCAGCCTGAAGAATCCGAACAGACAATTGGAGAATTGGGAACAGAAGAAACTCAACCGGAAGAAAGAACTGAGCCGGAAAGGGAAAGCGAACCAGAAGAGGAAGAACCAGAACCGGATGGAGAAAGTGAACCGAAAGAGGAAAACAAACCAGAAGGGGAAAGTGAACCGGAAGAGGAAACTGAACCAGAAGGAGAGACTGATCCGGAAGAATCCAAAGCAGAAGAACCAACAGAATGGTAACCAATTGATACAGAATAACGAAGGGCGGTATGAGAGATCATGCCGCCTGTTTTTATCAGCAAAAAGGAGGTTGATAGCCGCAACCATTCAATTTTTTTGATCTCTTTAGCGGAATCGGGGGATTTCGTGAAGGCTTAAGACGGGCAGGAAACTTTGTCTGTGTCGGACATTGCGAGGTGGATACTTATGCGGATAAGAACTACCGATTGCTGTTTGACACAGAAGGGGAGTGGTATTGTAGTGATGCAAGAACAATTGAACCAGAACGAATGCCAGATTTTGATTTACTCTGTGCAGGATTTCCTTGCCAGGCATTCTCTATCGCCGGAAAGCGAGAAGGATTTGCTGACGCAAGAGGAACTCTCTTTTTGAAATTGCCCGGATTCTTGAAGCTAAAAGACCATCGTATTTTATCCTTGAAAAAATGTTCCCGGTTTGTTATCGCATGACAAAGGCCGGACGTTTTGCACCATCCTCAGTACGCTTTCTGAACTGGGGTATCATGTCGAATGGAAAGTGCTTAACAGCAAGGATTTCGGAGTCCCCAAGCAAGAAAACGGGTGTATATTGTCGGATATCTTGATTTCAGATGTGCCGGAAAAAGTATTACCTGAACCAGAAACAAATGGAGCAGCTCTTGTTCAGATCCGGGCAGGAAGTCAGGGAAAAAAGAGTCTACAGTCCAAAAGGATTAAGCTGTACCCTGACATCACAGGCAGGAGGAATGGGCGGCAAGACAGGATTATATGATGTAGGTGTCCCGATCAAAGAGAATACAAAGCTCGGCTACAAACTTGCAAGAGAAGGGGACAGCATCGATCTGGGCTATGCGAATCTCAACAGCAGGAGAGGAAGAGTCGGACATCAGATAGCACACACCCTGACCACAGGTATCCAACAGGGAACACTTCATTTTGTAGATTTGTCTACGCCACCACTGGTAACTGAAGAATGCAGAAGCCTTAATACCCGACAATGCGGAATCCACAAATACAAAGGAGAATGTTCCGGTGTATTAAGGGAAGATGGGGCAAGAGCAGTCCTTACACCAGCCAAAGAAAATGTCCGTCAGAATGGCAGACGCATGAAAAAGAACCAGAAGAACCGATGTTCACAATTACTGCAACCGATCGTCATGGCATCTTGTATCACGGCAGAATAAGAAGGTTAGTTCCAAGGGAATGTTTGCGTCTGCAGGGTTATTATGACTGGCAGATTGATAAGATCATAGACTGCACTTCTGACGCACAGCTTTATAAACAGGCTGGAAACGGGGTGACTGTCAATGTTATCGAGGCAATTGGCAACCTATTACAAAAAGGCAGACTCGAACTCAACGAACAGGAAGTGTCTGAGAAAGGAATCCATTAGGCATGATCGGTATAAAAGACCAATACTTTGGCACAGAAATCGAAATGACAGGGATTACCAGACAAAGTGCTGCAGAAGTTGTTGCTGAAATGTTTGGAACAGAAGCATATTATGACGGCACTACTTACGGAATCTGGTCAGTGAGAGATTTGGAAGGGAAAAAGTGGAAATTTATGTCTGATGGGAGCATTGATACACAACGGAAAGTATACGGTCGAATTGTAGACGCAGGCAGAGAATATTCAACAGAGATGGTATCACCGAAATTATCCTATGATGAAATGGGAAAGTTACAGGAAGTTGTACGCTGTCTGCGGAGACATGGAGGTTTTGTCAATGAGTCCTGTGGTCAGCATGTTCATGTAGATGCGGCGAACCATACACCGCAGAGTCTGAAAAATGCGCTAACCATTATGTACGCAAAGGAAGATATTCTGTTCAAAGCATTGAAAGTGCAGGAGAGAAGAGCAAATAGTTATTGTCAGAGGGTGCGACCGGATGTATTGGAGAAAATCCGAAAAATACCAAATAGATCAATCACTATGGACCGGGTAAGAAATGTCTGGTATGGAGGCAGGGATGGAAGTCATACTCATTATGACAGTACCCGGTATTATGCCTTAAACCTGCATGCAGTGTTTTCGAAGGGAACGCTGGAATGGCGCTGTTTTGAAAGCACCCTCCATGCAGGAAAGGTAAGAGCGAACATTACACTGGCACTTGCGATTTCCGCACAGGCGATCAATCAGAGATCCACCCAGATGAAAAAAGACACCGATCTCAGAAAACCCGGCGTTTACATTCCGAACATTTTTATTGAGACTTGGGTTAATCGGAGAAGAATATAAAAATGTGCGGAAACATCTGCTGGCAAATCTGGAAGGTGATCTGGCATGGAGATACGACAAAAGCACGTATGAGTGCCTGAAGAAAAAACAAAGGACGGAAGACGTCAGATCGAGGTGAGAAAGAATAGAAGAGAGATATTACTTCGCTTATGGCAGTAACATGAACCTGGGGCAGATGAAGTACAGGTGTCCGGGCTGCGGAAGTTGTGGAAAATGTCCGGCTTGAAGATTATCGGCTGGCATTTCGAGGAAGGGCTCCGGGTAATGGGGTAGCAACGGTACTGCCGGAAAAAGGAAACTGTGTCGAAGGAGTCTTATGGAAGATCACAGAAGCTTGTGAAAAGAATCTGGATTTTTATGAAGGATTTCCGAATTTTTATGGGAAAGAAACCATTCAGGTAAAAAATCAGGATGGCGTGGAGAAAGAAGTGTTTGTATATATGATGAACGCTCCGCACAAAGATGTTCCGGCAAACCATCGAAATTTTATCTGGATGGAATTCTGGAAGGATGTAAGGATAACCAGATTTCAACGGAGTCTGTCATGGAAGCGGTAAAACGTACCAGACAGGAAGTAAAAAAAGAAAAAAATCGATATGCAAGATAAAACATACCGCAGAGGAAACATCTTCTGCGGTATTTTAATGAAAAAAATCTATTTATAATTAGGAAGGAAAAGCACATGAAGGTTTAGAAAATTAAAGACCAGAATTGCTGCTTTTGGGACTGGCTGTCCTGATGGGCATCAGTACCTTGAGCAGTGTAAATGCGTTTGCGGCCGAACAGACAGGCTCGGAACAGCAGACGGAAGTACAGGCATCTGAACAAGCGGTAACAAGCCAGAAAGATACATCAGTTACGGCAGATGATATCACAAAAGCAGTTTCGGATGACACATTTGCAGTGGAAACCAGTATGGAAGGAATCCATTATGATGCAGAAAAAGAAGATGTTACGCTTGTAAGTATCAAAGATGAGAATGGTGGAGAGTATCATTCTGACAAAGCAGGAACATATATTGCCACTTATATGATCGTTCCAAGAGATAAGAGTGACAGCTATACCATCACCCGGAAAGTGACTCTGACGGATACGGAAGGTCAGGCACATGCACAGGACAATGGTGGGGAAAAGCAAAAATCAGATACAAAATCTGAAGATGATTCGGACTGGCCTGTGCAGAACTACACAAAATGTAGAAATTGCAACATCCGAAGAATATGCATCTGCACAGGCAATCGAAGAATTCAAAGAGGATATTGAAGAAGGAAATGTCATGGTACTGTCTGCGGCTGAAAGAGCCACAAGCAGCGGTTCAACAGTCACACTGACAAAGAGGAAGAACGATCTATTATCCAAGTTATCTTGAAATTATCTTACTTGCCTGTTTACAGTCAATGGGAAAATTGCATACTGCCTTCAGTCCCAGAAAGCATCCCCACCGAGTGGAAGTTATGTAGCACAGGTACTGGACAGCAATAAAAATCTGCAGAAAGTCCTTTATTATGGTTATAGCGGGGCAGGAGATCTGACAGGAAGTTATCTGTCTGGAAAAACGGAAGATGAAAAGTATGTGTATACACACATTGCAGCCAGCTATGCTTATGCAGGAGAAGCCGGATTTACAGGGTGTAATTATAATGACCTTGTAAATGCAGGGGTTATCGCATATATCAATTATCTGTTTGGACAGGAAGAACCGCCAAAAGGTGAACTGAGCCTTTCAAGCACAAAGCTGAATGCAGTACGGGATGGAAAACATCCAGAAAAAACACCAAATATCACACTGTCTGGAGATCACAGAAACTATGTGACACTGAGTGTACCAGAAAATGTGACAGCACATAATCTTTGACCAAAGGAACAAGTGTTACAAATGGAAAAATCCAGATTTATGGTGGAGATACATTCTATCTGTCCGCAGATCTGTTGCTGACAGGCAGTTATGCTTCCGGCAACTTATACGGTTCTGTCGGAAAGACATGGAGAACGCTGGTGCTGACGACCGGAAATTCCAAGCAGGATATCGGTGTATTTGAAAGTGAAAACAGCAGCTCCGGTAAGTTTCAGCGTACAGTGGCTGAATATGACACGCATTGAACTTATGAAGAAAGATGTCAATACACAGAATCTACTGTCAGGAGCAGTTTATGGTATTTATACTGATAAGAAGTGCGAAAACCTGCTAATGACGATTGACTGCAACCGGAAGAGATGGAAAAGCAGTCAGCGATTATTTTGATTCTGCACTGAAAACAGTGTACGTAAAAGAGATCACTGCTCCGACAGGATACAAACTGAATACAGAAAAGTATATAAAGTAGATGTTGCAGCCGGAAAGACATTGAATGTAACAGCAACAGATGAGAGAGTCACCGGAAAGGTGAAAATCGCAAAGATCGATAAAGAAACACTTGCATTTAAAGCGCAGGGGGACAGTGTTCTTCGTGGTGCTGTGTATGGTCTGTATGCAAAGAGGACATCGTGCATCCAGATGGCACAACAGGGGTTCTGTATAAACGGGACAGCCTGATTGCACAGGGAGTCATCGGAGATGACGGAACACTGGAATTTTCAGAATTGTACCTTGGAGAAATGTATGTAAAAAGAGATCACTCCACCGGAAGGATATACACTGGATACTACCAAAATACGAGGTATCAGTAACTTATGAAGGTCAGGATGTTGCCGAAGTGACAAGAGACCTTACGGTAAAAAGAGCAGGTAAAGAAACAGGCATTCCAGTTAATCAAAATCAGTGAAGATGGAGAGCAGACAGAAACAGACCTGGTTACAGGAGCAGGATTTAAGGTATATCTGATCAGCGACCTGACACAGGTAAAAAATGGAAAACTGAAGCCAGCCAATGGAGAAAGCTATACAGCAAGCGATTTCAAAAATTATGACTTCAGCAAAGAGCAGGTTGCAGTTACTTACGAGAATGGAACAGCAATACCAGTACCAGAACTGATCACGGATACAAAAGGATATGCAGTCAGCCCGGAACTGCCGTATGGAAGTTATGTTGTAGTGGAAAGCACTACCCCGGAGAATTTGAAAACCATTGATCCATTTGTTGTAAATGTGGAAAATGACAGCAGAGAACCAATGCAGTGGAGAGTGTTTGATGACCGTCCGTTTGAATTTTTGTTGAAAAATCGTAAAGAAGGATGCACAGACTGGAAATACGGTTGTTTTAAAGGCTGGTGCTTCTTATAAGATTTACGATGTGACAAATAAGAAATATGTGGAACAGGTTGTTCAGTATCCGAAGAAAGAAAAGATCAGTGTATTCGAAACAAATGAGGAAGGATATCTGATCACACCGCAGGAACTGAAGTGCGCTACCTATCGAATCGAAGAAGTAAAAGCACCGGAAGGATTTGTAAGACAGGGAAGCGAGGAGTCCCTGTATGATGGAACAACGATTATTTCACCATTAGAGCAGACTACAAAAGGAACATATAAAGAAAATCCACAGAATGGTATTGTAATTACAGTATCCTCAAACACTGCACATCAGATTGATCCGGATACAGGAGCTGCGATTGTAGAAGTAGAACAGAAAAATGACGAACAGGTAGGAAGCCTGCTCCTGACGAAAAAGGGAGAACAGCTTACCGAAGTAACCGGAGATTCTGTTCTGGCAAAAAAAGTAAAAGCACTGGTTTCTAAAGTAAGAAATGCCGTATCTGGAAAAGAAGAAGAAACAGGTATTTATAAAGGACTTTAAATATGAAGAAACCGGAGTAGAAGGCGCTGAATTCGAAATATATGCCAAAGATACCATCTATTCACCGGATGGAGCAAAGGACGAGGAAGGAAATCTGCTTGTCCGATACGAGAAAAATGATCTGGTAGCCAAACTGACTACAGACGAAAAGGGAATGGCAGTACTCAATAATCTGCCACTGGGAACGTATTATCTGAAAGAAGTTGTAGCAGGAGAGAATTTTGTCCTAAATACAGAACAGAAAGAATTTACCCTGACAGCAGATGATGATACACAGGCAGTCGTTTATGAAGGCGTTACCTATAAAAATGAAAGACAGAAAGTTTCCGTATCGGTAGAAAAGAAGGATTCTGTCACAGGAGAAAAAGCTGGAAGGTGTTATTTTTGGACTGTATGCTGCGGAGAAGATATTCTTTCTAATCAGGGAGAGGTTCTCGTAGAGAAAGATACCCTGCTGGAAAAGAAAAAGCAACAGATACAAAGGGAACACTTACTTTCGACAGTGATCTTCCACATGGAAAATACTATGTCAAAGAGGAAGTCAGAAAAGCCTGGATATCTTCCAAATGAAGAAGTATGGAATGTAGATGCAACCTATGAAAATCAGAATCTTGCAAAGATTGAACTGAACAAAGAAGTTGAGAATCAGCCGACAGAAACACGCATTACAAAAAACAGATGCAACAACCGGAAATGAGCTGGAAGGAGCCAAAACTGCAGGTCATTGATAAAGACGGAAATGTTTTGGAAGAATGGGTAAGCAGTAAGGAAGAACATGTCATTTACGGACTGCCGGAAGGAAGTTATACCTTACATGAGGAACTGGCTCCTTATGAAGATGGCTATGTGTCTGCCAGCGATGTGACGTTTGAAGTCAAAGAAGATGGCAGTGTGACAAAGGTTGAGATGAAAGATGAATATTCCAAAGTGGAAATTTCAAAAACAGACCTAACAACCGGAAAAGAACTGGAAGGGGCAAAGCTTCAGATTATCCGCAAAGACGGAACTGTTTTGGAAGAGTGGATTACGGATGTAAAGCCACATTCCGTTGCAAAGCTCCCGGTCAATGAAGAACTTACTCTGCGTGAGATCACAGCACCGGATGGTTACGAGATTGCGGAAGATGTTACATTCACATTGAAAGATACAATGGAAGTCCAGAAAGTAGAAATGAAAGATGCCAGAACACCGGAGAAAACAACAGAAAAAAACAAATGCACCAAAAACAGGTGATAACCAGAAAATATGGGCGTTTGTTCTGCTTGCACTGGCATCTGCTGGAACAGCTACAGGAGTGACTGTATACCGCAGAAAGAAGTCAAAAATGACAGACAACAAAGAAGAAACAGAAGATAAAATAAAATAAAAATTACAGGATAAACCAATCTGACAGGGCAGGAGATGTTCATAAAGGCAGCGCTTCTGCCCTGTCTGTAGATAAGGAGAAGAAAGATGAGACGTTTTTATACAGCAGAATCAGTAACAGAAGGACACCCGGACAAAGTATGCGATCAGATAGCAGATGCAATCTTAGATGAATGTCTGCGTTACGATCCATCTTCGAGAGTGGCGTGTGAAGTCCTTGCTACAAGAGGAAATGTGTTTGTAGCAGGAGAAATCACCAGCGGATCTGAACCACCAGTGTTTGATGTGATCCGAAAAGTTTTAGAAGAGTGTGGGTATTGTACAGATGGGATAGAAATGGATACGTTTGTACACCAGCAGAGTCCAGATATTGCGAAAGCAGTGAGTGTGTCGAAAGAATTTCGGGATAATATCGGCGCAAAAATTAAGAGATAGAAGCAGGGGAGCTGGAGATCAGGGTGTTATGGTCGGATATGCGTGCGATGAGACTCCGCAGCTTATGCCAATGCCGACTGTTCTGGCACACCGGATCACACGTGAACTTTCGGCTTGCAGAAGAAGCGGATATATCAAAGATATCTTTTCTGATGGAAAAGCACAGGGTAACCGTAGAATATGAAGATGGAAAACCAGTGAGACTGGAAAGTGTTGTTGTTTCCTGCCAGCATGGTGCAGAAAAGAGCCTGAAGAAGTTAGATGCCGAGATTAGAGAGAAAGTGCTTCGCTCAGCACTCAGATTACTGCCGCCGGATGAGGATACGAAGATTCTGATTAATCCGTCAGGAAAATTTGTGTGTGGAGGGTTTGATGCAGATACCGGACTGACGGGGAGAAAGCTGATGGTGGACAGTTATGGAAGTATGATTCCCCATGGCGGCGGAGCATTTTCCGGGAAGGATTGTTCAAAAGTAGATCGTTCGGCAGCTTATATGGCCAGATACATCGCCAAGAACATTGTAGCTGCGGGGCTTGCCAGCAAGTGTCAGGTGTCTTTGGCTTATGCAATCGGAGTAGCACAGCCGGTTATGATTGAGGTAGATACCTTTGGTACAGGAAACGTGTGTGCAGATGATTGTCTGGCGGCAGTAATCCCACTGGTGTTTTGGAGTGACACCCGTTCAGATCATGGAATCCCTTCGATTGAATCGTCCGATTTTCCGTCAGACGGCAGTTTTTGGTCATTTTGGAAGAAAGGAGTTTCCTTGGGAGCGGACAGATAAGGTACTGGCTCTTCAGGATACGATTCTGTAATGCCTTGGGTAACAGAAGAAGAGATTCAGGCAGCAAAAAATATGACTGCGTATGAGTATTTGCGAACGCATCAGGCACAGAGACTGCAAAAGACAAGGACCAGAAATGAATGGCAGTTGACGGATCATGACAGTTTTAAAATCAATGAACTGTCCAGCAAATGGCATTGGAAATCCAGAGATATCGGTGGCGTGTCCGCACTGCGGTTCCTGATTGAAGTAGATGGAATGAAATTTACAGATGCCGTAAAACTGTTGTGCGAAGAGAGTCCGTCTTTTATTCCGACACAGGCTGCGGAAAGGGAAAAACTGCCATTTAAAGTTGCCGGAGAGGTATTGTAATTGCAGACGAATCAGGGCTTATTTAAACCACAGAGGAATCAGCGATGAAGTGATCACATATTGTATTTCACATGAAATCCTTTATGAAAGTGTCCCGTACCATAACGCTGTTTTTGTTGGGAAAGATGAATCCAGAAAAGCAAGATATGCATTCCTGCGAGGAATCTATGAAAAAACGGGAAGGGATTCAAGATGGAGCAGACCGGGAGTGAAAAAAAAGTACAGCTTTTGCATTCCACCTGAAAGAGAAACAAAGCGAGTTGCCGTATATGAAGCGTGTATTGATGCATTGGCACACATGACACTGGAAGAAGGGAAAGAGGGATAAATATCGTCTTTCCCATTGGGGGAATCGCTGCTCCGAAAGAAAACGCACAGATACAGAGTGAACGTTTTAAAAAGCCGCCGGACGCACTGGAAGAATTTCTGAAGAATCATCCGGAAATCAAAGAAATTGAAATCTGTACCGATAATGACTTTGCCGGGAGATGGGCGAAAGAACAGATGAAAAAAAAACATTACGAGGGAACGTATCAGATTATCTGCAATCTGCCGGAAAAAGAAGGGGAAGATTATGCAGACCTTGCGAAAGAAAAAAAGCAGGCAAATAAATGCAGGGACAGACCATTGGAAAGAAGGTGATAGAGAATGGAAGAAAAAGGAACGATGCACGTACATCTGTTGACGGAGCTGACTGGAAATCTTTATTCAGAAGAATCCGAATGGGAAGAAGATTGGTCGGAGAGTGATGAATATGGAATGCCGTTAGATGGAACAGAACTTGCCGATTATGAAGAAGTCATCCGAGAAGAACTGGAACGTTATGGGGAAGATGATCTCATGCAGTATTTTGATGGAAGTGAGTCCATTCAGGGAAAGATACAAAGTGCAGTTGTTACGATAGAAAACAAAGACGGAATCCTGTACGGCTGTACCAAACTGGAATTAAATGAATTTTTAAGTCAGGAAGAGCTACAGGAATTCACCGAATACATTACAGGGCAGTACAGTAGTGACGGGTGGGGTGAAGGATTTGAGCAGAGGGATATAAAGGTGGATGGTGGAACGCTGAATGTGCATTTTTGGCATCCTAATATGGAACAGCCGAAAATGTATGAAAAGAAAACAGGGCAGATTCCGACAAAGCGTGAGAAACAACGTCCCAAGTTACAGTTCCTTGGACATGATGGGAATATTTTTTCCATCATGGGCAATGCCTCAACTCTTTTGAAAAAAGAATAAACAGACAGCAGAAACAAAAAGAAATGCGTAAAAGGGTATTGGAAAGTGGGGACTATTACAAAGCACTTTTGATTATCAGCGAATATGTAGAAACTGAGTTGAGTCCGCCGCCCAAAGAAAAAAATAAAAAGACAAAGAAGAAAAAAATCAGCCGGAACGCTGAGAAAAAGAAAGGATGATGCCTATGAAAAATGGCCTGAGTTTGGAAGAACTTATGAAAGAGGGGGAACATACCCGGAGGAATATACTGAAGGGGAAAACTGGAAAATATTACATGGAGATACATTAAAACTGGTCAAAGCATTCCAGCCGGGAATCTTTGATGCAGTTATTACCGATCCGCCTTATGCGTCCGGGGGAACAAAACAGAATGAAAGAAATCGTACTACAAATCAGAAATACAGCAGTATGAGTGCTGCCAATACACTTCCGGATTTCGATGGGGACAACAAAGATCAGAGATCTTGGACGCACTGGATGGCTGAATGGCTTTACGATGTGCGGAAAGCCTGCAAGAAAGGAGCTCCGATTTGTCTGTTCATTGACTGGCGTCAGTATCCATCAATTACCGATGCATTGCAGTGGGCAGGATGGATTTGGCGAGGAACAGCGGTGTGGGATAAGGGAAACTCCCGTCCACAGAAAGGCCGTTTTCCGCCAGCAGGCTGAATACATTGTGTGGGGCAGTAATGGACCGATGCCAATCAACCGTCCGGTATCTTGTCTGCCGGGTGTTTTCCGATATGGAAATCCGCAGAACCGGATTCATGTGACAGAGAAACCGTTGCAGCTTATGAAAGATGTCATCCAGATTTGTGAACCGGGAGGACTGATCCTGGACCCGTTTGCCGGAGCAGGAACGACTGTCCTTGCAGCGGTTATGACAGGCTATCGTGCAGTAGGAATTGAGGTAACAGATGCCTACTACAAACTGGGAAGTGACAGAGTGAGAATTGCATTAGAAGCAGAGCAGAAAGAGGATGAAAAAGTAGCCGGGATGTCCAATTGGACATCTTGTTTTTTTATAGAGAAAATCAGTGGCATCCAACTGGATGCAGGAAGGAGATGGAGCGTATGGAACAGGCGCTGGCTTATGTGTGCTGTTCAGCAGAAGAAAGTCGGGTAAAAGTGCAGAAATATTGCAGAAAAATCTATGAACTTGGGTATGTACCAATCTGTCCGAGATTTGTATTCTCACCATTTTTGGAAGAATCCGATGCAGAAGATATGCAGGGATATGGAAGAATGTCCCATATCCTTTTGCGGAGATGCCGGATGGTAGTCGTATGTGGGAAAGAAGTGACAGGAACAATGAATACCGAAATCAGTATGGCAGACAGACTCCATATCATTTGTACGACACTTGATGGACTGGTACAGATAAAAGAATCAAAATAAATCGGAATCGAGTTAATCCGGTACTACAGAAACTGGTGGTACTCGTATTGCAAGCATAGCGTTTGGATATCCAAACGCACTTTGGGGAGAACCCCAATCCCCGGACACAGACGGAAATGGAAAGGAAGGATCAAGTCATGTTAAGAAACGGAGTAATGATTGTAATCGCATTGATGAGCGGAGGATTTATAGGAGTGGTAGTAACCTGTTGTATGGTTACGGCGAAAAAAATCCGATGAGGAACTTGGCGGTATGATGAAAGAGGAAGAGAAAAAAAGAAGGGACGGTGATGCAATGCGAAAACGAAACCATGTGATCCCTGTACGGCTTAACGCAAGGGAAGTCAGGGAACTGAATGAGCAGGTCGAAAGAAGCGGTCTGAGCAGGGGAAGAGTTTATGCGTTCGTTGATTTTGGGGAGCGCAGGTACATGCCAAACCCTGCGAGCATCACCCCGAATTGCTCCGAAAAATTGCAGGCTTATGCAACAATGCCAATCAGCTTGCCCATGTTGCCAATGCTTCTGGAATGGCAAGTGAGCAGAGCATTCAGGAAATGCTGCGTCTTACCAAAGAAACATGGCATCTGGTAAAGGAAGAGTGGTAATGCCGGATGGCTTATACAAGTGTTATCCCCGTCCACCGCCTGGACCGTTCTATCGAATATGTGAAAGATAAAGAAAAAACCACACAGAAAGCAGATTCTCTGGAGGCTGCCATCGATTATGCAATGAATCGGACCAAGACAGAACAGGCGGTTTTTGAAGATACCATCGGATGTACCAATGAAAATGCGTATGAAGATATGGTGGCAACAGAAAAGGAGATTCCATAAGATGGGCGGTGTAGAAGGATATCATCTGGTACAGAGTTTTTGCAGAAGGTGAAGTGACACCGGAACTGGCACATCTCATCGGGCAGGAACTGGCAGACCGGCTCTTAAAGGGACAGTATGAAGTTGTTATCACAACGCATCTGAATACCAGACATTATCATAACCACATTGTCTGGAACTCTGTGAGCATGGCAGATGGGCGTAAGTACCATAGTAATGCCAAAGAGTTATTATACGGAGATCCGGAAGATCTCCGATGAGCTGTGCAGAAAATATGGTCTGTCTATCATTGAATCCGATCAGAAAAAATCAATCCCTTATGTACAGTGGAAAGCAGAACAGGAAGGAAAGCCGACATGGAGAATGGCAATCCGTTTGGATATCAGGGAATCTGTACAGGAAAGCTACTCCTGGTCACAATTCCTAAAAGAGATGGAAAAGCGGGGATATACATGGAAACTGAACAGGAAATACATCTCTTTAAAAGCTCCGGGGATGGAGCGGTATATTCGTCTGCGTTCCCTTGGAAAAAATTATTCGAAGAGGAAATACGTGGGCAGATACTACAGCCAAAGGTGAAACGAGTCTATCAAAAGGCAGTACAGATTCATCCCAAGAAGAAACTGACCGGGATTCAGGCACTGTATTATTCCTATTTATATCAGATGGGGGTACTGCCAAAAAAGACCGAAAAGGAGTCCATACGCTGGTCAGAGAGGATATCCGGAAACTGGACCGCAGGATTGAACAGATTGAATTTCTAATGAAACATGACATCACAACCAGAGAGCAGCTTGCCGCATACCGAGAACCATTGCAAAAGCAGATTGCGGAACTTATGAAAGAACGCAGAGGATTGTACCGGAATGGGGGCAGGCGAGACTGGGGAAGAACGATTGTCCGAAATCAATGAGGAACTGAAGCGACTCCGTAAGGAAGTTCGTATGACCGTTCAGATTGAAAAGCATTCCTTGGAAATCGAAGCGAGACTTCAGGAAGCAGAAGAACAGAGCCAGAATGAAAAACGTGTGGAAGATAAAGAAAGAATGCAGAAGAGTCAGGAGGTGAGATAAGTATGAATTATGGAGCAGAACCGGCTGATCAGGTGGTGCGGTACAGTCTGGAAGGAATGGAATACTCTTTGAAGATTACCGGAAATGTGGCAAAGCACGTGGCAATCTTTATTGCGGCCGCATTAAAGGATCAGAAAAAGACAAGAGGGAAAAACAAGGCTTACCAGAATGTTAAAGGAACAGCGCCCGATGAAATTTTTTACCGTTCCGGGTGACCGTTTAAAAGAATTTGCAAAAAAGAAGCCAAGGCGAGAGGTATCTTATATGTAGTTATCAAAGATAAGGTGAATCCGGACCAGACAGAGGTCATGGTATTTGCAGATGATGCCGCGAAGATGAACCGGGTATTAGACCGGATGAATCTGGATTTTGTAAAAGCAGAATCAGGTTCTATGGTTACAGAAGCAGTGGAAAAAAAGAGAATGCACCGGAAAAGACAGAAACCAGATGGAAAAAGAATCAAGGGAGAATGTACGGACAGAGACCGTTGTCCTGCCGGAAGGCAAGATAGAATTTGAACTGGACGATGCGGAAGAAATGTTCCAGATCGGGGATGAGGCTTTCCCGGAAGGAAATTTTACACAGGCGCAGGAGGGGGAAGAAAAGAATCCATCCGAACCTTTCTCGCGCAACAGAAATACTTCTTCCGATCGGGAAATTAGCTGGAAAGAAAAGAATGAAAAACCATCTGTGCGGAAAGAACTCGGAGATATCCGCAAGGAACAGGAAGAGAAACGCAAGCGTCCAGACAGACGGAAAAATGCCAGAGAGAGCAGGAAGAAACGCAAGAATATGAAAACGAAAGGCAGGTAATGTATATGGATTTAACAGATATGATTTCAGGGGGAACGGAAGAACAGCAGGTTCCTGAACAGAAATTGACGAAAGAAGAATATGCAGCCAAAAAAAACAGCAGGAAAGAGAAGAGGTATGGGCTGAAGTAGATTCACAGGCACAGGGGAGTTTTTCAGGATGGAGAAAAACTGAAAGGTTTTCTGGATTTTATGGCAGAGTGTAATACCCAGAGAACACCGAATCTGCTTTTGATTTACGGACAGCATCCGGATTTTAAGGTGGTAAGGTCTTATGAACGCTGGAGAGAAGAACATCGTTCGGTACAAAGGCAGGGGAGCATGGCATTACTTATATGATTTCCACTGAATACGAAAAAGACGGAGAAATGCGGAGAGGGTATACGATTGGAAAAGGATTTGACATCAGCCAGATGACAGGGAAGCCATTGGAAGAACGCCCACAGCGAAGTCTGACAGAACTGGTAGGAGTTGTCTTAAAAGACCAGTCGGTGCGTGTACAGATTGAGGATGATCTGCCAGACAAAGTGCAGGCCCAGTACAATCCGAGATACCGTACCATTTATATCCGCAACGGAATGAGTGAAGTAACGACATTCCATGCACTGAACAGAGAACTGGCGTATGTGCAGCACTGGACCAGCGCATACCGGAACCTACAGCCGACAGAAAGTCAGTGCACAGGCATATTGTGCAGCCTATGCGATTGCAAAACGTTATGGTGTGGATGTTACCGGATTCAATCTGGAGTATATTGCACAGAGAAATGAATGTGGAAAGAAAGATCCACAGGAACTGAGAGACTTTTTTAAATGATGTCCGTCAGGCTTCCTATAGTATCCGAAACCATATCGAACGGAATTTTGGTGCAAAGGAACAGGAGTATGTAACCGATGAGTTCGCAATCGGAGATCCTGTAAAAAAATACCGGAAACCAAGGATGAAAAAGCATCCGGAAAAAGAGAAAAAGCAAAGAGCCAGCCGGAACGATAAAAGTGAAAAAAAAGTTGGACGGTTGGAGTAGCTATTACGGAGGTCTTGTGATATGGTTGGTGTAACAAAAAAAAAGGAGGTCAGCCAGATGACAAAATACTATTTGAAGATGGATAACATTATGAAAAAATATGTTCGTGGTGGCACTGAATGATGAGCTACAGGCGCAGAGTGAGCAGGATGAATGTTTGGAAGAAACGAAAGCTCTTCTGAAAAAAGTAAGTGAATACGACCTCGCCCAGAAACGGCTGCAGATTACAGCCGGGGAACAAAGGCAGATCCGTAAGGCACTGAACAGGCTTAGAAGTAAATATCTTGCAGCCGGAAGATATAGTGATGGAATAGATAAAGTTATTATTCAGGTTGCAAAACCGAATACTAGCAGACACATGTTCTGGTAGAGAAAGGAGTGGTTGATTGGTCATTTATTCAAGAGAAAAAAAGTGGCAAGACTTAGAGAACAGTATCCGGCAGGAACAAGAATCTGTCTGAATTCGATGGACGGAGAAGCGGGTATGCCGCAGGGACTGGAAGGAACTGTGCAGTATGTGGATGATGCAGGCCAGCTTGGTGTTGGGACAACGGCAGAAGTCTCTCACTGATACCGGGAGTGGATTCCTTTCATAAGAAAGAAGGACAGGGACACATTCCAGAAGAAAAGCCACGCAAGAAAAGAGAATCTGACTTGCAGAGATAAGTAAAAAAAAGCAGGACTTGGTTCTGTGTCTTGTCTTTCTGCCATTTGTCTGGTGGGCGGCAGCGATTACCGCTTGTGCCATTGCACCGGATAAGAATTTTATTCAAATCTTAGAAACGCTGAGCGAAAAACTCGAACAGCCGTTTTTTATCACGTATACACCGTATACGTTCAAATGTATTCTGATATTCACAGCAGCCTATTTCTTAGGCATTGGTATTTATGAATCCCAAAAAAGAAATTATAGAAGAGGTGTGGAACATGGTTCCGCAAAATGGGGCAACGTGTCCGAAATCTGCAGACGTTACTGCGAAAAGCAATACACGCAGAATCTGCTTTTGACACAGCATTTCCGCATGGGACTGGATGGATATAAGCATAAACGAAACTTAAATGTGCTGGTAGTCGGAGGTTCCGGGGCAGGAAAGAGCCGGACCTATGCGATTCCGAACATCATGCAGTGCAACTGCTCGATGGTGATCACAGATCCGAAAGCGGAACTTCTGCGCAAAACAGGAGGTGTTCTGGAACGGAATGGATATGAAGTCCGGGTTTTTGATTTGATCAATCCGGAGACTTCCTGGTGTTATAACCCGTTTGCGTATGTCCGGGATGACAAGGATGTGCTGAAACTAATTAACAACCTGATCCGCAACACGACACCGAAAGGTGCACAAAGCTCGGACCCGTTCTGGGAAAAGTCAGAGACTGCACTTTTACAGGCACTTATGCTGTATTTACTGCATGAAGCTCCACCGGAAGAACAGAACTTCCCGATGATTATGGAAATGCTTGGAAGCGCACAGGTCAAAGAAGATGATGAGGATTACCAGTCACCATTGGACATTTTGTTTGAAAGACTGGAAATGCGGGACCCAGAGAGTATTGCGGTCAAACAGTATGCCATTTATAAGCAGGCGGCTGGAAAGACCGCAAAGTCTATTTTTTGATATCGGTTGGTGTCCGTCTGGCAGCTTTTAACCTGAAACAGATCGCCAATCTGACCTGTACGGACGAACTGGATTTATACAGTATCGGGGAGAAAAAAGTAGCACTGTTTTGCTGTATTCCGGATGCAGACACCAGTATGAATTATCTGGTCGGCATGATTTACAGTAATCTGTTTCAGACACTGTATTATGTGGCAGACCGGAAGTACGGAGGAAGGCTTCCGATTCCGGTACACTGCATTATGGATGAATGGCCAAACGTAGCCTTGCCGGATGATTTTGACAAGATTCTGGCAACCATGCGTTCCAGAGGGATTTCCTGCAGTATCATCATCCAGAACATCGCACAGATGAAAGCCTTGTTTAAAGACTCGTATGAGAGTCTGATCGGCAACTGCGATGAATTTTTATATCTGGGTGGAAATGAAAAAAAGAAGGACATAAGTATGTCTCGGAATTATTGGGAAAAGAGACATTGGATACCAATATACCCTACGGACAGACAAAAGGTCGTAGCGGCAGCTATTCGGTGAATTATCAGCAGACAGGAAGGGAACTTTTAACACCGGATGAAATACGGCTTTTTAGATAACCGCAAAGCGATTTTGTTTATTCGTGGGGAGCGTCCGATCATGGATGATAAATATGATTTTAAAAAGCATGTGAATTTCAGATACACAGAGGACGGTGGTGCATCGCCTTATGATTATGCGAAAACACCACTGGCTCACGACGACCTAAAGATTGACATTAACAGATTAGACGATTACGAACTGCTGTCTACCGAGGACATCCTTGGTGAATAGCAGTTTTTGATGGATTGGAGTGATGTGTATTGAAGAAATTTCTCACAGGAGAAAAGAATAGAACAAAAAAAAGAATACAACTGAAAAAATGACAACCCCGATGCCGATGGGGAGAAAACAGAAAAAGTGGATGAGTCTTTATATGGCACTGGTACTGACCGTAACGGTCGGAGCAACGACCGCATTTCGCAGCCGGAGATCCGTTGTCCGTTATCAATAACCTGTCTACCTTTTATTTTTTCCCTGATTCGTGCGATCGGTTTGATTTTACTTGGATTTGGTGTTGTGCAGGTTGGTCTGTCTTTAAAAAGCCATGATCCAAGCCAGAGGGCAAATGGATTTCTGACACTGGCCGGAGGGGTAATTATTACGTTCGCCAAAGAAATCCTCGATTTGATTATGGCGTAAGCCTCTTTGAAAAAAGTATATCAGGAGACAGCAGGAGTGCCGGAAGGTACTCCTGCATTCAAAAAAATATGTTCAGGGAGGTGAGAGTTTTTGAGTGATAACTGGATTGTACAGAATCTAAACTCAGCACTATCCACATGGAGTGAAAAAGATGGCAGAACTGTGGACTCTGCTGACCGAAAATCCGGCAACTTTTAAGGGTGGCGGCATCTGGCGGATTATGACCAATATCAATGATACACTGACAGCCATTGCCTATGGATTACTGGTGTTATTTTTTCGCAGCCGGAATCATTAAAAACGTGTGGCAGTTTTACAGATCTGAAAAAGCCGGAACATGTGCTAAAAAAGCATTTATCCGGTTTGCTCTTGCTCAGGGAGCAATCACATACGGAATGGAACTTATGCAGGCACTGTTTTCCATCGTGCAGGGAATCGTGACAACCGTAATGAGCGGCTCCAGTATGGCAGGAAGCGTGACGGAACTGCCAACGGAGATTGTAGATAAGATTGAGAGCGTGGGAATGCTGGAATCCATTCCGTTGTGGATTGTCACACTGCTTGGCAGTCTGCTGATCACTGTATTGTCATTTGTGATGATTCTGACAGTGTATGGCAGAATGTTCAAAATCTATATGTATACAGCAATCGCCCCGATTCCGATTTCCTCGTTTGCAGGAGAACCCACGCAGTCCATTGGAAAGAACTTTATCCGTTCTTATATAGGCGTATGTCTGGAAGGGGCAATTATTGCACTGGCATGTATTATCTTTTTTCTGCTTATGCAGCAAGCCCTCCGGCTGTCGGAGATACGGAGTTGAGTGCAGTTACAATCGTGTGGAACTATGTAGGAGAACTGGTATTTAATTTACTGGTGTTGGTTGGAGCAATTAAGGCATCTGACCGTATTGTCAGAGAAATGATGGGACTTGGAGGTTAAAAATATGGATATAAAGAAAACATTAAGATATAACTGGGAATTTGGACGTGAGACAGTAGCAATACGAGTGAGCTCTTATCGGAACAATGGAAATTTATATGTAGGACTCTGCCATAAGGAAGGGAGAACTGGGAAGATTTTGGAGATGTAACCATTAATCTGCCCTATCAGTTCTTAGAGCCAAATGAGGCTTTTTATAACAGGAGATTTTACCAAGGATATGCTTCATTTTATCAAGGAACATAAACTTGGAAAAGTGTTGAATGAAACAGGAAGATCAGGATATGCAACCTATCAGAAGGTAGCGTTTGATCTAGCAAGACTTGCGGAATTTTTGATCCGGAAGGCGTTGCAGAACACTGTAGATTTGCTGGGATAGAAGTACCGAAAGAAAAACCACAGAAAACGAAGAAACAAAACAGGGGAGAGGAACGATAATTTATGGAAGTAAAGATGAACAAAGAAATCAGGGACTATCAGGAATCCATGTTTATGGGACTGGACCTGAGACAATGTGTGTGTTCTGTTCTTGCGATTCTTACAGCAATCGGAATTTACTTTGGAATGCGTGATATTACCGGACAGGAAATAACCGGATGGCTGTGTGTGCTTGGTGCTGCTCCATTTGCTGCCTGTGGCTTCTTCAAATATCATGGTATGACAGCCGAACAGTTTTTATGGGCAGTGATCAAATCCGAATTGCTGTATCCGAAGAAACTGGTGTTTCAGTCGGAAGATATCTACTACTCCTGCATGCAGGAGACCATCTCGCTGGGAGAAAAGAATCAAAAGGATGGAGCGGAAATCATAAAAAAGAGCGGGAGCAAAGAGCAGAAGCAAAACAGAGAAAGAAACGCAAGGGAAGGAGTGATGCCTTTGATTAAAACCTTAAGTCAGGCACTTCGGATGGATAAGGAACGCTTCAAAGTTCCGAAATCCGTCCAACAGGCAATTCCCATCCAGCGAATCTGGCCGGATGGAATTTTTCAACAGGGAACGAAATTCTCAAAAACATATCGTTTTACAGATATCAACTATTATATTGCGAGTAAGGACAATAAGACAGAAATGTTTCTGGATTATTCCGAACTCTTAAATTCACTGGATTCCGGCATTTCTGCCAAAATTACCATCAATAACCGGAGAATCAATAAAGAAGAATTTGAAAAATCAATCCTGCTTCCAATGAAGGAAGATGGACTGGACCACTATCGGGAAGAATACAACGAAATGCTCCTGTCTAAGATTACAGGAACAAACAACAGCATCTATCAGGAACGGTATCTGACTGTCAGTGTACATAAAAAGATCGATTGACGATGCAAGAACCTATTTTGACACACGTATCGGAACAGACATCGTAACACATCTGGCAAAGTTATCGTCCACAGCAGAAGGACTGGACGCAGAGAGCCGGCTCCAGATTTTCAGGGACTTCTTCAAGGGAGATGTCCCACAGGCATTTCCGTTTGATCTGAAACAATTTGCCAAGAAGGGAACAAGTTTCAAGGACTGGATGTGTCCGGATTCTATGGAATTTGAACGTGACCATTTTAAAATCGGTGACAGATACGGAAGAGTCCTGTATATGCAGGATTATGCAAGTTATGTCAAAGATGACATGATTTCGGAACCGTGTGACTTCAGCCGGAATCTGATATTGTCGATTGATATCCTGCCAGTCCCTACGGATGAAGCGGTAAGGGAAATCCAGAACCGACTGCTTGGTGTGGAAACCAACGTGACCAACTGGCAGAGAAGGCAGAACGCTAATAATAACTTCTCGGCAATCGTACCATACGATATGGAACTTCAGAGAAAAGAAACCAAGGAAATGCTCGATGATCTGACAACCAGAGACCAGCGTATGATGTTCGGAATTTTGACAATGGTACATCTGGCAGACAGTAAAAAACAGTTGGATTCCGATACGGAATTATTATTGTCGATAGCAAGAAAGCATCTGTGCCAGATGGCAACATTAAAGTGGCAGCAAGTGGACGGACTCAATACAGTGCTTCCTTACGGACTGCGAAAGATCAATGCCCTGCGTACATTGACAACGGAATCAACGGCTGTTTTAATCCCGTTCCATACACAGGAAATCCTGCAGCCGGGAGGTATCTATTATGGGCAGAATGCAGTCAGCAAGAACCTTCTGGTAGCCGACCGGAAGAAACTGATGAATGGAAACAGTTTCCGGTTGGGCGTCAGTGGATCAGGAAAGAGCTTTTCGGCAAAAGAAGAGATTGTGCATCTGGCATTGAGTACCGATGACGATATCCTGATTCTTGATCCGGAGTCCGAATTCACAAAATTAGTAGAGGCTCTGGGTGGACCAGGTTGTAAAAGTATCTGCGACATCAGACAATCACCTGAATGCAATGGATATGGACGCAGCCTACGGCAATGAAAAAGAATCCACTGATTGAAAAATCGGAGTTTATCCTGTCTGTGTTCGAGCAGTTGGTTGGAGCAGGAAATCTGTCGGCAAAAAGAAAAGTCGATTCTGGACCGCTGTGCTGCAGATGTGTACCGGGATTATATCCGAAGTGGTTATACCGGAGAAGTTCCGACATTGAAAGATATGTACCGACAGTTGATGTTACAGCCGGAAGAAGAGGCAAGGGGACTTGCACTGTCATCCGAACTTTTTATCAATGGAAGCCTGAACACCTTTGCACAGCCGACCAATGTGAATAAGAAGAACAGGATCATGGATTATGATATCCGGGAACTGGGGGAACAGCTTATGCCACTGGGAATGCTGGTTACCTTAGACAGTATTTTCAACAGGGTAATTCAGAACTGGAAAGAAGGAAAAACGACATGGATATTTTTGCCGATGAGTTTTATCTGTTGTTCCGCTATCAGTACAGTGCAAATTTCTTCTACCGACTGTACAAGAGAATCCGTAAATACCATGGATTTGTCACAGGTTTAACGCAGAATGTGGAGGAACTTTTGAAATCGGATACGGCAAGACTGATGCTGGCAAACAGTGAGTTTTTGATTCTTTTGAATCAGGCAAGTACAGACAGGGAAGAATTGGCAGCTCTTTTGAATATTTCCGAAAACCAACTGTCCTATATTACAAATGTATCGGTTGGCAGTGGCCTAATCCGTTGCTCTGGGAATATCGTACCATTTGAGAATACGTCCCCAAAGAATACAGACCTTTATAAACTAATGACAACAAAACCGGGAGAATCATAATGAAGAAAAAAAGAAGAAGTAACGATAACTTTTTATGCTGCAGAGTGCGGTGAGTTCCATGATTTAGGAGAATATACAAAATGCAGAACGCTGGAAGAGGCATATAAAAAGTACCAGAAATATTGTAGAACATCTGCCAATATGTGTCCGGCTATTGAGTTTTCTATTCATGATCCAGAATCAATTTATTCAGACATGGAATATCCATTACCGTTGTCATCAAAAGACAGGGGAGACTTGGAACTTGTGCCATATTACAACGAACATCCACTGGTAAATGAGGCAAGCAGACAGGTGGAGCAGTTGCAGAAACAGCAGGAAAAAAGAAACATATTTAAATGCGATGTTTGGTGGACATAAGGATTGGGTAAAACTGGATGAAGATGGAAAGACCGGAACAGCCGTGATGCAGGGAATCATTCGTGCATTTCAGATTCAGAATGGAATCTCAACGATTACAGGAACGGTTGGACCACTTACTATTAATACCATGAAGAAGTTAGCCATTATTACAAAAATGGATCCGAATGATACTCCGCAGGTTAATGTATGCTTGATTCAGTGTGCTCTGTTTTGCAAAGGATATGCTGCTGGAGGAATTACTGGAATTTATTATACATCAGGAGTAAATGCAGTTAAAAAGATGCAGGAAAATGCAGGACTGGAAGTTACGGGCAAAATTGATTGGAAAGTTTGGTCTGGATTGTTATCCCTAAACTGGTTTACAAAGGTTTCTGGTGGGGATTCCAATATTGTTCTTATTCAACAGCAATTAAATAGTGACTGGTCAGATGTTATTGGTGTTGGACCTTGTGATGGAATTGCCTCAAGACAGACAATTTTGTCTTTAGTTGGTGCATTGCAGGCGGCTGAAGGAGTTACAACTGAATTAATTACAGATTTGAATTCAGTTAATTTTGGCGATGCAACAACAAATGCGTTTCCGGGTACATTACAGAACGGACAGAACTCGACGAAATATGTTCCATTTAATAAGATTGCTCAATACGGACTATATTTTAACGGATATAATCCGGGAAGATTCGATGGCGTGTTTGATTCGACTACAGAGTCAAAGGTGTCAGAATTTCAGGAGTTTTATGGTCTGACAGGTGGAATTGGACTTGTAACAAAAGGAAAAGTAAATGTTTCTACTATGAAATCATTGCTTACGAGTAAAGGCGATACAAACAGGGCAGCAAAAGCGTGTGACTGTGCAACAGTATTAAATAAACAACAGGCATTAGATATAAAAAATGCAGGGTATACTCATGTAGGACGTTATCTGACAGGTTCTGTTGGAAAAGAACATACACCGAAATATTTGACATCAACAGAAGTGAAAAACATTGAAAATGCAGGATTATCGGTATTCCCGATATATCAGGATGGAGGATATGAATTAAACTATTTTAAGGATCCGTCCCAGGGAAGTGTTGATGCACAGACAGCAATTTTAGCAGCCGAGAGAATCGGTATACCAAGTGGAACGACTATATACTTTGCAGTGGATTTTGATTGTTATTCATATCAGATTGATACATTTATTATACCTTATTTTGAACAGATTCACATGATCTTTTTCAGTTCGACAAATGATAAAAATTATAAAAGTCGGCATTTATGCACCAAGATATGTATGTACTAAAGTTTATGAAGCAGGATTGGCAAGTAAATCATTTGTGGCAGATATGTCAACTGGATTTAGCTGTAATTTGGGATATTCGATGCCGAAGAACTGGGCATTTGATCAATTTTGTGAGTTGAACTCATTTTCTTCATCACCTTCGTTCCCACTGGATAAAGATGCATATTCAGGGAGAGATACTGGATTTAAAAAGTTCGATGCCGTATCGACAAAAACAGATGAGGAAATAGCGCAAGAAAATCTTCGGGCAAAGGTAAAAATAGCACGAAATCAATATGTCTATAATGTAATGGAGCCGCTTGGTTATCTGAATAAAATTATGGATGTGGGTGTGGAGTATGATAAGGAAATTTCACTGGGAACAATGATGAGTCCTCAAGGAGCAATTGATATTTCTACTAAAATATCCACATCGCTTGAAAGTTCAACTGGTAAAATTTATAATATAAAAGTGGATATAGGAAATGATGGAGAATTGACACAAACTTGCAAAAATCAAATTATGGAGATTTCATCAAATTTATCAGATACAGGTATAGAGGGAGCAGATAACTTTGGAAATACGATAGAAAAAAATTGCTTTATCGGTTAAATCTGGTAATATTGCTTTTGAAATAAATAATGTTTTTGCCAATAGTGTAGAGTTTTCCATTGTATTTAGTACATCAGATTTGCTGCCAGAAGAGGAAAAAGAGTGGACAATATCGGTTGCTTTGATTTTTTACAATGACATTAAATTCTAATAGTGGTCTTGAATTTAATGTTGTAGAATTCACAAAAGAGCATAGTAATATACTGGCAGGAGCCGTAATATTAGTTCTTGCGGGTGCATTAGTTGTAAATGCAATTCCGTCAATTATTGCTTTATTTTCAGCTGGAGCAGGTACTGTTTTTGGTTTGTTGATTCAAGCGCTGTAAATTGTAAAAGAATAAAAGAGACAATGGCCAGAGGTTCGATTTTATAAAGAGGACCTCTGGCAAAAGGGGGGATTAAGAAGAATGCATATTAAATCAATTGTGTCAGATGAGGATAGGGAAGAATTAGAAAGAATGCTTTCGCTTGGGTTTATAATTCTAATCAATTATTTAAAACAAGACAGAAAAGTAGAATGATTATCTATATTTTTACACCTGTAGAATTTTTACTGTCGATTAATTGTTATCTGTCGGAAAGTTATTTGATGTTTGGAATAGGGATTGGAACTTGTGTGGCTTGTGTGGCTTGGATTATTTGGTATCAAATGATTGGTAAAAATTTTGAAAAAAAAAATGTTCATGAATTTGTCTGGGGTAGATCAGGATATGAAACGGTGGATATCGATGAAAACGCAATTAAAATAGATGAAGATCAAATTTATGAATTTAAAAATATTGATAGAATGTTCATATATAAAAACTTCTTTTTTTTCATAACAAATGAAAAAAGAAAATATTTATATTTAAAACGACAGATATGGAGTCGGGATGAACTTATAAAAATTATTAAAACAACAGGGATTTTATTTGAAAAAAAAAAAAAAAAACCATTTAATATTTATAAGTATTGTAAAAAGGAAAAAGTTTTTTTTAAAAATAAGCAGAGGATGGTGGATTTATCATCCTTTTAGAGAAGAGCATGTATTTTAAAGGGAATCTGGTTTTGCAGGTTCCCTTTTTTGCCATCAAAAACGTTGATGTTTTATCAAATGACGCTAAAAAAAATAAAAAAAGAATAATGCAGGGGGTGACATTATTAGTTATCGCTGTAATATTTGGATAAAATATAAATAAAACATAAAAAATATAAATAAATTATAAAATGGCGACAGTTTTTTTCTTGTTCAAGTGTTTATTATATAGAGGACAAAATAAGACAGCAAAGGGAAGTGGTGCTGTTGCATCGGAAAAATGACACAAAATTAGTGATGTCCATTCGGGAAAAAGAATTGAAGGGGATTCTTTTTCCCCATTTGTCGTGTTACGAAAAGACTGAGGGTAAGAAAATATGCTAGAACTTGCAATCTGTGATGATGACATCATCCTATGTAATTGGTTAGAACAGAAGCTGCTCCATTATGGGAAAGCGAATGACTGTCAGATATCTATAGAAATATACTATTCTGCGGAGCAGCTTCTTAACAGGCTGGAAGAAGAATCCTACGATATGTTATTCCTTGATATTTGTCTGGAACATGAGAATGGAATTGATATCGGAACGGAGATACGAAAGAAAAAATTATGGAAAAGAACTGCGGATTACCTATATTTCAACATATCAGGAATATGCTATGAAATTATTCCGTATTCATCCATTTGATTTTCTTGTAAAGCCAATCCGAGAGGAAGAACTTTTCCGGGTGATAGGTGAATTACGGGAACTGTTAAAAAGAACGGAAGAAAATATTTGAATATACGGATACAAAAAGGAATCCACAAGATTTCTTATGACAAGATCCTGTATTTTTATAGTCTGGGAAAAAGAGTACATATCGTGACATCGAAGAAAAAGAATATGAATATCGAGGAAAATTAAAGGATGTAGCGGATGTAACAGAAGAATATTTCTTACTGATTCACAAGTCCTATCTCATCAATATGGAACACGTGGAGCATTACGAATATGACAACGTGGTTATGAAAGACAAGACACGTCTCAGTATCAGTAAAAAGCAAATCGCAAGAAGGTCAGGGAAAGACTATTACAAACGGAGAAGAAAAGATTATGAATATCCATTTGATCACTTATCTGACAAGTAAATTATTCTGGATTTATACTGTGTTCCGTTACAATACCATCCTGTATCCAAAAATGAGGATACACAAAAGCTATTTGCATATTTTTGTGCATATCTGCTTTCATGCTGGGGAAGCATGCAGTGGGGAACGATGTACGGAGATCTGATCTTTGAGCTGATAGCTCTGTTAATTATAACAGTGGCATATCAGGCAGACTGGCAACATCATGTCTGGAATACACTTATGGTATATATTATGGGAATTTTATGTGATGGGATTCCAATCGTGTTCTTTCAACGGTATGCGGTAGCAAGAAATCCGGTGCATCATCACATGGGACCGGGAACTATTGTAATGGGAAATTTTATATTCTTTTTTACTGGAAGTCATTATTGAAAGAAAAGTAGGTGTAAAGAGAAGTTATTATATAAAGAACCGTCATTGGCTTGCTATGCTTTCTGTCCCGGTGATCAGCATTATAGTCTGTATCAGGATATTGCTGCCAGACAGAAGAGGTGTGCGGTCTACGATTGTATTATTCTTACTGTTTATCAATGTGTTTATTTTCTATCTGCACGATGAGGTTCAGAAAAGTTATATTGAAACAGCAAAACAGGAAGAGATGAAAATTCAGATGAGCCAGTATGCAAAAGAACTGGAGATGATGATGAAATCACAGGACAGGCTGAATAAGATACATCATGATTACAAGCACCATCTTACAACAATAGGGGCAATGGCAAAAACGGGAGAGGAAATGAAGAGATTCTATCGTATCTGAAACAAATGGAGAATATAGCCGGAACAGCCTTATGTCATCATTTATATACAGAAAACCGTAATATGAATAATCTGCTGAATTATATTTTGGAAGATTCGAAATCAGTAATTGAAAATCCGGAGATTTCTGTAGAAATACCGAATCATATAGGGGAAGAATTATTTGATATAAGTATAATAGTGGGAAATCTTATGGATAATGCTATTCGTGGGACAGCAGCTTCAGATGAAAGGAGATTATCGTTTCAGATGTATTATGGAAAAGGAATCATGAATATCCAGATTGAGAATAGCATAAAAGATACACCAAAAGTGCGGAATGGAATTTATCTGACAACGAAAAGCAGGAAAGAAGGACATGGAATAGGATTACAAAATGTGAAACTCGTAGTAGAAAAATATCATGGTCAGATGGAGATCTGCCATACGGAGAAATCCTTTCAAGTGAAAATATTATTATATATGAAATTAGGATGAAAAAAATAGTAAGGCGATGGTGTCTTACTATTTTTTTCGACCGATTTCGTCTATTTTTGCCACCTCAAGGGGCATTTTTACCATTTATGAAAATTTTGTGATTTTTTAGATTATAGTAGTGCCAAAGTCAGAAAAAAAAAAGGAGGGTAGCGGTTATTTTGTAAAGGAATTATAGAAAAAAGATTACAAGAGGGAGAAAGAGACTATGAAGAGATTTCGAAAGTCGGCTATAGCCTTAGTACTTGCACTCCTGATGGCACTACAGGGAACAGAGCCTATTTTTGTACAGGCAAAAGAGGCCATTGAGGATGTACAGAAGAATGCAGATTTCTCCAGACCAGAGGCTTTGACGGAAGAGGAAGCAGGGATTACAGATTCCACATCTGGAGAACAAGATAAGAGTCAGCAGTCTGATGCGGACGTACAAAATGAAACGACGCCATCAGAAGATACAGAGACGCAGGAAGAACAGACAACTCCAGCGGAAGAAACAGAAGAAAATCCGCAGGAAAAAGAAGTGGAGTTGAAAGAACCACAGGATTACTATCCGATTCCAGAAGAACCGGAAGGTGAACTGATTGATTATGATGCCATTTCCAAGACTTATAAGACAGGGGACAAGCAGTATACAACCGTTTATGGAGGTTATGTCGGAACTTATAAGAATGAGGATGGAGATACCGAGCTGGTTGATAATACACTTGTAAAAACCAGAAGAAGCAGATACTCCGGCATCCGAAGAAGCACAGGAAGCCAGCAGTGTAGTGGCAACTGAAGAAAAGGAAGAGAAAACAGAAGTTTATCAGAACAAGGCAAACGATTATGCTATCCTTCTTCCGGAACAGATGTCAGAAGAGAATGGTGTAACGATTGAAAATGGAAAGACCAGAATCGGGATCATTCCGGTAGATGGAGATTATACACATTCCGTTATTAAAGACAATGCGATCCTTTATAATGAAGTTTACGAGGGCGCAGATGTTCAGTATACAGCAAGTACTGGATTCCAGCATTAAGGAAGATATCGTACTTCAGCAGCCAACAGACAGGGAAGTCTATGAATACGAGCTGCAGATTCCGGGGTATCAGGCAGAAGTAAAAAGACAATCAGGTCTATATCTATCCGGAAGGGAAGACAATCAAAGATGCGAAGTATCTTCTGGAGACGCCATCAATGGAAGATGCTGCCGGGGAAATCAGTTTCCTGATCACATTGGAACTTCGGGAAGAAGATGGAAAAACAATCCTGACCGTAAAACCAGATAGGGATTGGCTTTCGGCAGAAGAACGTCAGTATCCGGTCAGGATCGATCCGACACCAGTAGAGATTCAGAAGAGTTCCTTTAACATGATCGGTGTGGAAGAGGGAAGTCCTACCAGTCAGATTGGTGACAACAATTATCCGTATGTCGGATTTGATGATGGTATTAAGTCTGGGAACCTTGCAGGATTTGGTACTGCACACCAGAACTGCCGGACTTTATATCAAAGTAAATTCAAATTTTAGTCAGATTCCGAAAGATTCCAAAATTGACAGTGCAACATTTGCAGTCAGTCAGAAAACTGCATACAGTGGTGGTGCATCCCAGTTTGGACTTTATCGTGTAGATCAGTCGTGGAACACCTCCATCACATGGAAAACAAAACCAGTAAATCTTACGTTTCAGGATGTACAGAATGCAAGTACCAGCAGGAACAGCTATATCAATTATGACGTCAAAGATCTGGTCAATGACTGGGTGCAGGGAACTCATGCGAATAACGGATTTGCACTGGTAGCCATTGCCGAGGCAAATAACCTTGGAGCTTCTATGCAGTGTGAGGTACTGAATAACAGGGCATCCGTTTATGGACCGAAACTCAGCATCCAGTGGTCACCGGCTGAAGATCCATATCTGCGAGATATGTCACTGGATGAAACAACGATCCTGCTTCGCCCGATGACAGAAAAAGAATACAAATGGAAAGCTGAAGTTTGATGCCGTATTTGCAGACGGCAGGAATTGCAAAGAGCAAATCTACAGTAGAATATTATCTGCTTCCAGATGAGGAAAATGAAGAACATCACGAAACAGATGCAAAACCATTGTATTCCTATCCAGACAGTACTGAATACAATAAGCAGTTCCCGGAGGCGAATAAGTATTACAGCAAAGATTCCAACTGGCAGAGTGCACTGTATTCAGGGCTGACGAAGGACAAGCTTTATAAGATCAAAGCAAAAGCATCGAAAGAGATTGATGGAAAGCTGGAAACAGGAAAAGAAGTGACCAGTGACAGCTTTGTGATCTATGAAGTGAAGCAGTTTGATACATTCCCGAAGATTGCAAAATATTATGGTGTTCCGCTTAAGAACATTATGAAAGACAATCAGGTTATGGACGCACTGGTAGTCGCAAATAACACGATCTTTATCCGTAACCCACAGACAAATGTTCCATATAGTCCTGCACCGCTTACCGATCAGGATAAGATGCGGATTGACGGAGCATTGATGGGGAAGAGGCCTGCACTGTGAATTTGGATTTGAACCAGTCAACTTAAATACTGGTAACTTCTACATGGATCAGTCCGATGCGACGATGAATGAACTGAATGGAGAATTCTCCATTACAAGAAGCTACAATTCCAAAGGAACAGACCAGCATTCCATGTTCGGACGTGGATGGAGCTTTAACTATGACCAGTCACTTTCTCAAATGGAGGACGGAAGTCTTCTGTATATGAGAGGGGACGGAAGTTATCTGATCTTTGATAAGAATGAAGATGGAAGCTACACTACTCCGGATGGTTATGTATATGATTTAAAAGCAGTCAGCTATAAAGATACAGACCATGACTACATCGGATGGGAACTGACAGATGCGGATCAGAGCGTCTGGTCATTTGATAAATATGGAATTTTACGTTATGTAACGGATGTGAATGGATTTAAGACAGTATTAGATTATGACGATGATTATAATCTGAGTAAGATTACAACACCATCCGGAAAAAACATTCGGGGTAAAAACAGGATAAATTCGGGCATATCAAGGAACTGTCTCTTCCAGATGGTGGAAAAGTTTCTTACAAATATGATGAGCAGGGAAATCTGATATCTGTAACAGATCCGAATGGAACAACAAAAAAAGAGTACAAATATGATGATGACAGCCGTATGACAAGCTGGAAAGATGAGAATGGCAATACGGTTGTAAAGAATACTTACGATAAAGAAGGAAGAGTTGTAGAGCAGAATGATGCAGAAAAAGGAACGGCAACTTTCAAGTACGGAAAGAGTTCTACTACAACAACGGATAACGAAGGAAATAAGACCGTTTATCATTATGATGATCAGTACCGCACAACATCCATTGAATATCCGGATGGAACAACCTGTGAAAAAGACTTATAATGCAGAGAATCAGCTTGCTTCCGAAACGACAGCAGCCGGAACAAAAACTTACACTTATGATACATTTGGCAATGTAGCAACGGAGACAAGAGAGGATGGAAAAGACAGCCTCTTATACTTATAATGAGCAGAATAAGCTGACCAGTGCAACTGGATATAACGGAGCAACGGTTACTTACAGTTATGACGGTAATGGAAATATGGTCACATCTACAAAACCGGATGGAACAGCCATTACCTATACTTACGATGACAAACATCGTATGGTATCCCAGACAGACGGCAGAGGTGTCACAACAACGTATTCGTATGACGGACCGAACATGACCGGATATGTGGATGGAAATGGAGCAGCATGGGGATTCACGTATGACGCGATGAATCGTGCAGTTACCATGACAGATCCACTTGGAAATGTAACCTCGAACAGTTACGATGCGAATGGCAATCTGACTTCCAAGACAGCAGCCGATGGCGGTGTGACCGCTTATACGCTGGATGGTGTGGGAAATATTACAGCAAGTACTGACGCACTGGGGAATACCACCACTTATACTTATGATAAGATGTACAACATGACCAGTGGTACAGATCCGAAAGGAAAAAAATCAGATCAGCTACGTTTATGATAAGAATTATCAGCAGGTCAAAGCAACCGATGCAAAAGGAAATACAATTACTTATAAGTATGACAGCATGGGACGTGTCATAGAAGAGAGTAATAAAAGATTTTGGAACAAAGCTCTATGAATATGACAAAGCAGGAAATCTGAAAAAATATACCGATGGAAATGGAAATGCAACCGTATCCAAGTTTGATTCCCTTGGACAGGTGCTTCAGTCCAAAGATGCAGTTGGTAATATAACCAAATATGAATATGACGCATTAGGAAATGAAATCAAGATTACTTATGGAGATGGAAGCAGCCATTCCAAGGAATATGATAACTGCGGAAGACTCGCTAAAGAGACAGATGAATTAGGTGCAGTTACCACTTATACTTATGATGCGGCAGACAATCTGGTATCAAAATCAGATGACAGTGGAAGAACCTGGACTTATACCTACGATAATACAGGAAACCGCTTAAGTGAAACCAACCCAGAAGGTGGAACTACCACATATACTTATGATAAAGCAGGAAATCTGGTATCTTCTACCGATGAAGAGGGAAGAACAGATACTTATGCTTACGACAAGGCAGGAAATCTGACTACATCCAAAGATGCCCTTGGATATACCGTATCCATGAAGTATGACTTAAATGGAAATCTGGTATCCTCTACCGATGAAAATGGAAATACCAGTACCATGACTTACGATGGTAATGGAAACATGACATCGGTAAGCGATGCAAAGGGCAACATTACAGCAATGAAATATGATTCCACCGACAATCTGGAACAGACGGTGGATGCCCTGAAAGGAAAGACCACTTACGAATACGATTCACAGGGCAACAGCACAAAGATGACAGATGCCCTCGGCAATGCGTATAGTTATGTGTATGATAAAGAGGGAAATAACACATCCATAATACTGCCGACAGGGGACAAGGTGCTGATGGAGTACGATGCCATCGGACAGCTTGTAAAATGTACGGAATGCACAGGGACTCGTAATTACCTATCAATATGACGGAGCAGGCAACCTGATCCATTCCTCCGACAATGGTGGAAACAGTATGGATTATACTTATGATGGTGCCGGAAATGTACTGACACAGACCGATGAACTTGGCAGGACAGCAACATACAAGTACGATCAGTACGGCAGACTCCTGAAACTTACTGAAGCAGACGGAAGTATCACATCTTATGAATATGATGTTATGGACCGCATTACAGCGGTAACGGATGCGGAAGGTCATAAAACAACCTTTACCTACGATAAAGTCGGCAACTAGTTATCCATGACAGAAGAAGAGGAAGCCACATATAAATACGCTTACGATAAGAAAGACCGGGTTATTTCTCAGACAAATCCACTGGGAGCATCCAGCACCTTTAAGTATGACGGAAATGATAATGTGACGGAAGCTGTCGAAGAAAACGGTACGGTTACCAAGTATGCTTACGATAAAAATGACAATCTCGTATCCCAGACAGACAGACGGAAATGGAAATACGACAACCTACCAGTATGATGAACTGGACCGCAAGATCGGTGAGACTTCTCCGTTAAAAGAAACAAATGAATACCGTTATGATGCCATTGGAAATCTTACCAAATCAAAAGATCCGATGGGACTCATTACCGAATACAAATATGACAGCCTGAGTAACATGACGGAACAGATTTCTCCAAAGGGAGCAGTTACCAAATATGATTACGACAAGCATGGCAATGTCATTTCTGTAACGGATGCAAAGGGAAATGAGACACAGTACAGTGTTGACCTGAATGACAATGTCACAAAGATGACACAGGCGAATGGTGGAGAGTATACCTATAGTTATGATAAAGCCGGACGTCTGAAGAGTATGACCAGTCCACTGGGTTATACTAAAAATTTCTCTTATGATAAAGTGGACAACGTGGTAAAAAGAAAGCGACAGCTTAAAGAGTACCACTACTTATACTTACGATAAGCTCCATAACATGAAGTCTTCTACCAATGCACTGGATGGAACAACCAGCTTTTCTTATGATAAGTATGGCAATCTGGTGAAGGAGACAGATCCGCTTGGACGGAGCAATACCTACAGTTATGACCTGGCAGGTCAGATGACTTCTGCAGCTGATCCGCTTGGTAAGATAACTGCTTACACTTACGACCCGGCAGGAAATATTACTGAGATCACCAAACCGGGTGGAAGAAAGACCAGCTATGGATATGATAAGAATTATAATGTTACATCTGTAACAGATCCGATGGGCTATGTTGCAAAGACAGTCTACGATAAAGACAACCGTGTAACAGAAGAGACCGATGCACTGGGGCAGAAGGAATCCTATACCTATGATAAGGACAGCAGGGTAACTTCTATTACAGACAAGCGTGGATTCACAACGGATTTGATTACGATGCACATGGGAATATTCAGGTTGTTACAGATAAGACCGGATTAAAGAGCCATCTGGAATATGACAAGAATGACAACCTGACCAAAGTAACTGATGCCCTTGGCGGTGTAACAACTTATGGTTACGACAACATGGATAACCTGGTGACCTTCACCAATGCAGCAAATAAGACAACGAATTATACTTATGACTTAGAAGGCAACCTGACATCCATCAAAGATCCGGCAGGAAGAACGGAGAAATTCGACTATGATGAAAAAAGGCAGACTGACCGGACATACACAGGCAAGCGGCAAGAAAACCACGTATGATTACGACAAACTGAATGACCTGTTGGAGAAATCTTATCAGGACGCAAAAAGGCGAGACATCCGAAAAGGACGTGACCTACGCATATAACAGTGCCGGGGAACGGGTATCCATGAAGGATCAGACAGGCAAGAGCAGCTACGAATACGATGCACTTGGAAGAATCACCAAAGTGACAAGCGGTTCGAAAAAAGGATGTCAGCTACGTTTATGATGACGCAGATAATCTGCAGGCAATCGTATACCCGGATGGGACAAAGATCCCAGCTATGAATACGACTTAAATGATAATCTGGTAAAACTGACAGACCGTAATAGAAAAGTAACCACTTACAAGCATGATGCACTGAACCGTGTGACAGAAGTTACTAGAAGTAATGGAACAAAGACGGAAGTATCTTACGATGCAGAAGATCATATCACAAAGATTGTGAATACCTGTGGTTCCTGCGGCAAAGTAATCAGTACTTATGAGTACAGGTACAATGATCAGGGATATGTAGTTGGAGTAACAGCTACGGAACTGGAAGCTGGAACAAGAAAGACGCCAAGCTGGGAAGACTGGTACAACTGGGGCGATACACAGAAAGAGACAGACAAAGCAGACTGTGAGCATCAGGAAAAAGAGATCCAGACGACACGTACCTATGAATACGATGACAACTGGGAACTGACACGCTGTACAGAAAAAGCAGAGGGCGGTAAAAAGACAGTCCATAATTATACTTATGACAAGATTGGAAACCGGACCTCTTACGAGAAGATCGAGGATGGTGTCAGCAAAGCAAAATATAACTATAAGTACAACGATTCCAACCAGCTCATCAAACGCACCAATGCAAAGATCTGGGGCGATCCGGGAACAACCTACAGCTATGATAAAGATGGCAATCTGATCCAGGAATGTGATAAGACAAACAGTGCAGATCCGGTTACTTATGAATACACAGCAGAGAATCGTTTGGCAGTAGTAAAACAGGGTGGAACAGTCCTGATGGCAGCCATGTACGATGGAGATAACAACCGGGTATTCGAACTTGATAACACCTATAAATGGGAAGACTGCTATGGCGATGAAGTCCTGATCCCGGAGAACCAGCGTACCGAAGATGGAAACAGCCCGAAAGAGCAGCTTGCCTCTCTGGTAAAAGGCGGTTCCAATGCCAAAGGATACACACTGACAGAGTATATCAACGATATCAATCGCGAGAATACAGAAGTCCTTCGCAGAGTATGGAGCAGACGAGAAAGTCCGTCAGGCCTCTTATACTTATGGAGAAAGTGGAATCGGAGAACGGGTAAGCGTTGATAAATCGGAAGAAAGCAGTTATAATTTATATGACGGAAGAAACAGCGTGACCGGAATCCTGACCGAAACAGCTAATCTGACGAACAGTTATCAGTATGATTCATACGGTAACCTTACATCAGGAACAGCAGACGGTGTCAATTACTACGGTTACAATGGGGAGTCCACAAATGTAAAAACAGGACTTCAGTATCTGCGGGCAAGATACTATAACGCAGAGAACGGAATCTTTACAACTGAAGATAGTGACCTTGGAACGACAGAAAATCCATTGACCAGAAACCGCTACGATTATACGACCAATAATCCGCTGAATTACAGTGATCCGACAGGACATTCATTGTGGAGCAGGATTAAGGGTGCAGCTAAGAAGGTGGCAAAAACGGTTGTAAAAGCAGCAAAAACAGTTATAAAAACTGTAAAAAATGTTGTTAAGACAGTAAAAAATGCAATCAAGCCGTCCAAATCAGAGAATAAAGAATGCATTGGTAAGTAATTCATCAAAGAAAAATTCAGTAAAATTTACTGGAAATGGTTATAGTAATTCTTATCAAGGTAATAAGAGTAGGTATAGTGGAAATAAAATTTCCAACGGTACTAAATTTGTAAAAACTAATAGTAATGGGAAAGCCAATGGAATTTATACTTCATTTCATGCGTATGCAGAGGCTCGAACAAGCGAAATCCGTCAGGAAATTAAAAAGAAAGCTATGTAGTAAAGATAGTGAACGAATACAAAAACAAATAAAGACTGGAGCTATAGTTGCAGGACTAAGCATTATTTTTACGAGCAATATGGAATTGCAACGATTAATAGAAAAATTCCCGAATATACGTATTGAGTATACTGGAACATTAAAAGACAGTTTAAAATTAAGCACCGGTATAGCAATGATAATCGGCGGAGCGGGCTTAACAATATTAGGTGTAGGCGGAACAGTAATGAGTGGCGGATTGGGCCGCTGAAGTTAGTGTCCCAGCAGCGGTTGCAGGAGTTGGTGTAGCAGGAACAGGTGTAGCTATTGCTGGAAGTGCATTATCTAATATGTTTGATGTACGAATTCAGAAATCAAGTAAAAACAAGGGAAGTACAGATTCAAACAAGAAACCAACTAGCCGAAATCAAATGCAAAAACAAGTAGAAAAGGGGCAAGCTCCAAAAGAGGTGGATCGAGTTGATGGTGCTCATACTGAAGGACAGCAACCACATGTTCATTTTAAAGATGGAACATCATTAAATCAAGATGGAACAGTACATGATGCACATAAAGGAACGCCTAATTTAACAAATAGTACAAGAAAATGGCTGGAAGAAAATGGCTGGAAAGGAAATTAAAAAAATGAAATTTTTGGATATGAAAAAAGATAGTGAAAAATTAATGAAGTTGAGTGAAGCAACGTTTGATGGAACTTTAGAAGAATTAGAAGATTTGATTGATTTTTTTAAAAACTGTCCAAAGAAGAACATAGTAAGGTGGCAAAAAAAACGGATATGTGCCATTCGCATTTCCGAGACTGGAGTAATAAATGGAATAAGGAGGATTCAGATTTTATTGTGGTAACACGATTCTGAAAAAATAATGAAAGATAAAAAGATATTTTTTATATCAAATATATTATTAGTAAGTTTGTTAGTAAATGCTTGTACCAAACAACCAGACTTCGATTCCAAATCCTACGTCCAAAGTTCTCTTGATGCATACTATCATGGAGAATATAAGGACTATGCGAATCTGTTAGAAATCTCGGAAAAAGATGCCAAGAAAGAAATCGAAGAGGATTTTAATGAGAGTATCCAACAGCAATTTGATGATTCCGATAACATTACGGATAAAGGAATTGCTGATTATGCAGAAAAACTGGCAGAAGTAAAGAAACTGGCAAAATACAAAGTACAGGATGTGAAAGAAGAGGATGGAGTCTATACAGTAAGTGTACAAGTTGAACCATCCAATGTATTTCAGACATTGCAACAAAGCTCTACAGAGGTAAGCAATGAAAAAAAAAATAAAGCAGGGATTGGATGGAAATGATCCGGAAGTCTTTGCAGCTGTATTAACAGAAAGTGTCCAGAAGAGTCTTGAAAAGAACAGTTATGGAAAAACTGTTACTGTAAAAGTATCAGTGGAAAAAGATAATTCAGGAAAGTATGGTCTTTCGGATACAGAGATGAGTAAGCTGGAAACAGCGATGTTTCCAACAGAATAAGAATGAATGGAAAGCTATCAGAGGAAAAAAAACTGGTAGCTTTCTTTTGTTTCAAAAAACAGAGACTTGTTAAAAAGCTATTGTAATAAGCGAATCAGAAAAGTTATAATAAATGATAATGGATGGCAGAGGTCATCCATTCATTATGAGAAAAAGAAGGGATCCCACATGAACCAACAAGAAATATTCACATACATCCAAAAGCAATACCCCACCCATCCAGACACCATCAACAAATCCGGATACCCCGTGGTCACCATCTTCAAAAACCCAAGAACCGCCGCACCTTATGCCATCTTTTACCAACCAGCCGAAAGAACAACTTTCATGGAGGTTCAGGCAGAGCCGGACATGATAGGCAACTACATCGAAATGTATCACCTTGCTCCGGCAAAGTACATGGACAAGAAGCACTGGCTGACAGTTCCGCTGGACGGTTCTGTCAGCGATTCAAAAGTTCTGGATTTACTCGATATGAGCTACGACCTCGTAGACGGACAGGCAGAAGCAGATGGAGAAACAGGAGCAGATAGACAGATAGGGGCAGACGGACAGGCAACAGACAGTACGCCAGAAGAAAAAGATTGACAATTCTGACCACACATTCCATAATGACGATAGTGGTTCGAGAGAACTAACAGGAAAAATGGGAGAGACAACATGAAGAAAAAAAGCTCATACCGATGGCTGATATGGATCATTCTGGCAGTGGTTTTAATCGGGGTAGCACTTATGCATATCCTGCCCCCATACATCGACCGATGGAAATCTGCCAGAGATTATGACAAACTTGCCGAAGAGTATGTAAATGATGAGTCCGAACCAAATGATGGAAAACAGAAGAAAAAAAAGACTGGTGGGCTACAGATGTAAAAGTAGAATTTGACAAGCTGAAAGCCGAGAATCCAGATGCCATCGGGTGGATACGGTTTGATAATCAGGACGAACTTGGCATCAATTATCCGATTCTGTATTCAGGTGACAATCAGAAATATCTGAGAACCGACCTGCATGGCAACAGCCACATCGCGGGGTGTATCTTTTTGGAAGGTCTTAACAAATCTGATTTTTCGGATTATTACAACATTATTTACGGTCACAATATGAATGACGGAAGCATGTTCGGGAGCCTGAAAAAAATATAAGGATGACGGATTCTGGAGAAAGAATCAATACTTCACTGTATATTCTGAGACAACCGCCTACCGTTATCGAATCTTCTCTTATGAAGATGCGGTCAATGGCGGTGATGTGTATAAAGTAGGATACCAGCCTGGCGAAGAGTATCAGAAATTTATCGATCAGATGATAAAAAGATTCCGATGTCGATACAGGAGTAAAGCCGCAGACCAGTAACAAGATACTGACACTTTCTACCTGTACAGGGAACGGATACAGCAAGCGGCTTGCCATCCATGCAGTCTGCGTTGACGCACAGACTACGGATGAGTCAAAATTAAAGGAAACAGGAAATTAAGAGTGAAAATATCCAAAAGTATGTGAAAAAAGAAATAAAAACATATTTTTGGATATTTTTATATGGAATTATAATGTTGTAGCGGAAAATGCATTGACAAACCTGAAAAAAGGACAATATAATTAAAAATACATGGTTTGAACCAACTAACCAAAGCGTAATCGGGAAACAAGAAACAGAGGAAAAAAAGTAATGGAAACAAAGAAAGTGGCAAAAGAATACATGCAAAAAAGATATTCTGCGGACGATTTTCCAGATGCGGAAAAGGCAGGAGGATGATAAGCAGATCAAAAGAATCATCGTATTAGACTATGACCTGACCGAGTATCACTGGAAAACGAACATTAAGAAACTGCAAGAAGAAGGTTTTCTGAAAACGGACAGTGATGCGAAGATTCCAGCACTGACAGAAAGCGGAATGGAGTATGCGAGACAACTGCAGCGGGCAGCCGAAGGCTGGAATCAGTTCTTGCAAATGAGCGGGGTCGATGAAAAGACAGCAGACAGGGACGGCAGACTCATGGCGTGTGAGGTATCCAATCCGGACAAAATCGACAATTTATGGAAATTTATCAATGACGGTGGAAGAAGTTCCATTCCGAAAAGTGTAGACTGCCACACGCTTTGGAAGAAGTTGAAACCGGGAAAGTATCAGATGTGGTATTCCTTTTACACCACAGAGATCGGAAAAAGAGAGAAAAGCAGCTATTGAAGATATGCGGTTTGAAAGGGATGGCTGGCTGCACATAGAACCTTGGGAAATTTGGTTGGAACTAACGGAGCATCCAGAAAATGAGGATGACAGGACAATCTGGTATCAGAACATGCATGGAATCTGGAAGAAGGCAGAAGAAAACGATCACAGCATCAAAATTCCTGCCACAGCATTTCACATAGAGTACGAACAGCAGTGGTTGGGTGAAATACACTTCACCTGTAATCTGCGGTTTGTCGCAGAGAAAAAGAAAGGTTCTAAGAAAAAAAAAACGATATGCTTACTGGATGGAAGGCTTTTGCAGAAAATACCGGATATCGTGTAGCGGATGAATATTAAAAAAAGACAGGTAGGAAAGGTAACATGGGAAGAAAGATTGAAAAAACAGAAATATTGATGTGACAAAAGCCAGAGGCGAACTGGAAGAAGATCTTCTGGAATATGTCTACCGGACATGGAGGCAGGGCAGACAGATCACATCGAAAGAGTATGCCAGAGAAGTGAACATAACCGGATATGAAGCGGCAGGCCTGGTGCGGAGTCTGGTGAAAAAAAGGATTTTTTTGTGTGAGCCGGAAAACGGACATCTGGAACTGAGCGATAAGGGAAAACTGGAAGGTATGGAGTGCCTTGCACGCCATGAGAAACTGACACAGTTCTTTCAGATGGTAAGTGGAATGGATCAGCAGAGGGCGCAGGAAGATGCCTGTAGAGTGGAACATTATATCAGTCCGGAAGGGTTAAAAGGAATTGAAAACTTTCTGCAGTACGGTGACGTATACGACAGAGTTTATGACGATATGGACTTGTATACCTTTTTATGAGGATGGTGAGTTCCCGATGGCATTCGGACTGTATGAACCGGAACGACGCAATCCAAGGTTCCTTGCACCAGAGTACGGGAAACTGGAACACTCTGTCATATTAAGAGTGAAAAAGTCACAGAACTGCTTCCTGCTCAAGACAAAAAAAGACGAATCCATCGGCTATGTATGGTACAGAAGAGATGATGAATGGATACAGGCGAAAGAAGAAAAAAGGTGTTTATCAGTTACCGACAGACATCTGTACTTATACTGCGAATACAGGAATCCCGATTACAGAAGCAGTGGCAATCATTGCGATTACACGCTTTGAACAGAAGCCATTGCCAATCGATTATCGGGAATTGAATATTCATGTATGGTGACGAAGAGAGGAACAGGAAAATGGAAAAAGGTGAACATCTAAAGAGACAGAACAGACCCACGATGCTGCAACTGCAATATTTACAAGGTCTGTCAAGAGTAGAAAAGAAACGTGGAGCTCAGGGAAGTATCGCAGAATCTTATGGCGTGAATCGATCAACGGTAAACCGTTATTTTAAGAACTGCATAGAAAGAGGAATCCTGACAGAATCACTGGAATTTACCGCAGCAGGTGAAGAATGGCTGGACAGATATACCAAGCTGTATGAGAATCTTGAAAAATATCTGGAAGAAATCGGTGCAAAACCGGAAGAAATCGAGGAATCACTGGATGTTATGGTGGAGAATATCGACATCCACATGCTGGAACTGATGATTAACGCCTATACAGAGAAAAAATCAGTATACAAGAAAAAAGAGAATGAACTGGATCAGGAGATACAGCACAATCTGCAGAAATGTGAAAGGCATCCGGTAGTGTTCCGGCTTTACCGGATGAATAAAAAGCAGGGGCAGGGAAGAGACTCTATGGCGATGAGAGGATTTGAAGATATAGCCGAAATCGTTCAGGAGAATGGAGAAAGCTATCTGGAATTAAAGCTGAAAGAGATGGCTGCACACTCCAGAGCGAACGGTGAAATGATGGCTGGAAAACTGAAAACATTGAAGTATGAGCATAATGAAGTTTTGGAAGAAGCAATAATAGAGAATAATATTGTAAAAATCCCGATGGAAGCGTGCAGAATCCACCGATGGACGGGGATTGGTACGATGGGAATTGTGCCAGTTACCGTAACCTGCAGTGTAGGACTAATGCACATGCCGGAAAGCACTGCACTATTATATTTCTGGGTATAAATAAGAAGTGAGAAAAATTCTCATTTACGCATATCATGTAACAAAATAAGAAAAAAATTCAATAAAGTGCCGTTGTTGATAAAACACTATCAATAACGGCACTTTTACGCCTATTGTTGTCTGAATAGCAACAAAATCAAAGGAAATAGCGACTTATTTGTTGCTATTCAGGCAACAAACTTGTAAAAAATAGTGTTGACATTGAATGGCAAATTATGGTATCTTTCAGACAAGGAGTTAGATACGGGTAACCGGAAATATTCTCGTAGAACTCTAAACATCATAACTAAAAAATTTATTAGCAAAAAGCTAATACCAAGATGAGAAAAAGGAGGATTACAGTTATGAGAAAGATCAAGAAATTAGTTGCTACACTGTTAGCAGCAACAATGGTAATGGCAATGGGAGTTACAGCGTTTGCTGCAGATTCATTAGCAGATGGTAAGTACACAGCAAAGCAGAATCTTTATAAGAACTCAGCTTGTACAACAACATCTATGGGAGATGCCTGCACTCAATGATATGCGTGCAGAAATTACGATTGCAGATGATGAGGCAACACTTGTTGTTCATACTCATGAGATTACATATTTAGGTCTGACTGGACATTTAGGAAAAATGGTAGTTAATGGAAAAACAGTTACTCCGAAACAGACTACAACTAATGGCGTAACAGATTACTACTTCACATTCACAGGTTTAGATGCATCTACAATTTATGAAGGCTGTGTAATTACTGGTAAATTCACAACATACGTTGGAAGTATGCCGATGAACGCAACAGGATATTTGAAACTTACAGACATCACAGCAAAATAAAATAAGTAAAAATATGTATGTAAAAAGCAAGCTGCTGTACCCAAAAGTGCAGCAGCTTGTTTTAATTGATACGGAGGAAAAATGAAAAAAATAAAAAGATATTAGCCTTTGTATTGAGTACAAGTATGTTACTTGGCGGTATGAATATACAAGCGTTTGCTGGTGAACAGAAAGAAACAAATACCGCAAATAACAGAGTTAGATAACCAAAATGAATATGTTGTTCCACTGACTTTTTATGGACCTTCTGGAAAACTGCTTACGGAGGAGCCTTATTCGGGTACAGTTCAGGATTACATGGATAATGTTGCACTAGTAAAAAAAAGAATGATAATGGAACATATCATGTAACCTTACAGATTGAAAATTATGAAAAAATTGATATTTTGCAGTTCTCAAAACCGGGTGTAATTTCAGATGATATAGCACCTTCGAATGCACCTATGGGAACTTTTAATATTCCAGAAAAATATATTGCTAATAATGAGGAAAATCCATCAGAGGCAACGGAATATTTGAAGGAACAAGGACAAATTAATGAAGAGTGGAATGATAAATACATTCAAAATTATTCTGTTGAAAAAGCAACAACGGGTGTGTCGTGGTATTCTTTTGATGTGGATACACTGGAAGGAACGATGTATACTAAAGCTTTCTATAGTTATGGAAGAACAGATGATGACTTGGAAAGCTTATATGTACGGAATTGTAAACGGAAAATTTACATTTGATGTAAATAATGCAGTAGTTGCTAAAGAGATTAACGAAGAAAATTATAAAAAATATTGGATTGGAGCTTTCTAAAGTTGTAACCAGTGTTGGAGATTCACCGGATTTCACAGGATTTGTAGCAGAAGAAAAAAACTGCAAATGATTTGTTTAGTGGTACTTGTGAAGCAAAAAATTGAGAATGGAAAAGTTACTGTTACAGCAGAGACAAGTAGCATTGATTCAATAAGAGTACTTGAAGAAATTAAGGATTTAGGCGAGTGTACTTATCCTTCAACTTCTTCATATCGTCAATATATGTATGCGTATTCGAGAGAAGTAAAAAAGAATAAGTATATTTCTGTTTATTCAGACAATATTTTGGAAGATGGAAAATTTTCCATTGAATACGAAAACTTAGAAGAAGCTATTTTTGGAAAACAGGTTGAGATACAAACAGAAGATGGTACCTACTATGGAGAATTTGCGAGTAAGAACAACACCGAAAGAAAAACTCGAATTGACAGATGGTGATGTTACACTTGTAACAGATAACTATACAGTTAATAGTAAAAAGCAAAATTTGGAGCAGAACTTTTACAGGAAACCTCAGATGAAGATAGTGAATATAACAAATATTATTCTTTATTAGCAGGAAACGCTTCAAAAGCATTGATCTATAATTTGTCATTAAAAAATGAATGACTCGCAGGTTATTCCATCGAGAGCAGTAGAATTAAGAGTAAAAATTTCGAAAGACTGGGATACGAGCAAAATAGAAGTTCAATGGTATTATCCAGTAAATGAAATGTTTAATCCGATAGAGTATTTTGATTCATCTTCCTATAAAAATGATGATGGAAGTATTCACATGGAGGGCGATGAACTGGTTATAACAGGCACTACTCGTGTTTATAATACAATCGCCATTACACAAAAAGCGGATAAAGTAGATATTTCAGAAATCCAGGACGGAACATATAATGTTAATGTTACTATGTGGCAGCAGGATCAGCCGGATAGATTGTCTATGAGCAATTCTGCGGTTGTAAATGATTCAGCTCGTTTGGTAGTAGAGAATGGAAAGAAACATATCTATTTTGATACACAAGGAATTGTGATTACGGGCAGATATGGTTATACAAATGGAATATTCTGGGCAAATAATGAGCAGACAGAAGAAAACGGACTTCCGATATTAAGTGAATATACACCGCTTGATTATTATAGTTACTACCTAAATGATTCGGGAAGCACAGATATGGATTCCTATGCGGAAGAATATGACTTATATTATCCGAAGAGCGTAGGTTTTGAATTTCCAGAATCAGCAGACAGAGATGATGGGGTATATTTGAACTTCTTTGTTCCTATCATGGATGAACTTCAGCATAAAGTTCCTGGATCTGGTGAAGGATGCAGAACTGCATTTATGACTTTATCTGGTTTAACACCTGTGGCAGAAATTAACGAGCCAACCCACGATAAATCTGTTTTAGTTGTAGCAGTTGATAAAGCATCTAAATATACAGCCGACAATTATACCGAGGAATCTTACAAAGTATTATCTGACGCAGTAGCAAAAAGCTCAGAAGGTAATCGACGGAACAACTTCTGCAAACGATTCTGAAATCGTAGCATTAGATAAAGAAATTTCTGATGCAATCAGCGGATTAAAAAGAGGCAACTGGACTTGACAAATACAATAAAGTCCTGAAAAATGCCAAAGCATTAAATGAAGCAGATTATACAGCAGAAAGCTGGGCAGACCTTCAGGCAGTGATTACTGCTCAGGAAGGAAAGGTAACAGAAGAAAATGCAGATCAGGCATCCGCAGACCTTCAGTCAGCAGTAGATGCACTTGTACCGATGTCAACAGCCGTTTCCATGGAAAAAGGTGTTTACGAAGTACAGGCAACACTTACCAATCAGGATGGAACAGCAAGTGATTTGAATGCAGGATTAAAATCTGCTCGTTTATATACAGATAAAGACGGCAATGTAACTGCTTATCTGTACGTGGACGGAATTACCGGTATGCAGTATCGCAAGGGTGCCGGATATGCGGATGCAGATACAGACGCAGGCAGACTTGTAGTGAAACTTCCTGCAAATGTAGAAAACCATAAAGTAAAAGTAACAACAGAAAGCGGAGAAGCAGAACTCCTGTTAAATCTTGATTTAAAATCTGCAGTAAAACAGGAAATTAAAAAATCCGATCTGGAATCAAAACTGAATGATGCAAAAGTATTAGAAGAGAAAAAATTATACAAGCGATTCTTTTGCAGCATTAACAGATGCGATTGCTACAGCAGAAAGCGTTCAGGCAGATAAGGTGGCATTCCAGTCAGAAATCACAGCAGCAGAGACAGCTCTGGATACAGCAACAGCAGGTCTTGTAATGAAAGAAGACGTAAAAGCAAGAGCAGAACTGGATCAGGCAGTTTCCGATGCGAAAAAAATAATTATGCAGAAGCAAATTATACAAAAAGACAGCTATGAGAATTTGAAGTCTGCAATCAAGGAAGCTGAAGAAGTATTGGCAAAATCTGATGCGACAGCAGATGAAATGAAAGAACAGGTTGACAAGCTGGATAAAGCAGTAAAAGCACTTGTTCGTCTGGATGATGCAGTAGATAAGTCAGAATTAAATGGCTATATCGAAAATGCACTGACCAAGAAAAATGACGGTACTTATACAGACAACAGTTGGAATAGTTTCCAGGCAGCAATCAAATCTGCTCAGAAAGTATCCGCTGATGTCAATGCAACAAAAGCAGAAGTAGAAAAAGCAGACAAAACTGCTGACCTCTTCTTATGAAGCACTTGTTGTTAAGAACAAACAGAGTGATCTTTTCAAAGATTATCCGCAGATTTTTGAAGGTACTTATTCCGTACCAATCCGTCTTGTGAATGCAACTTCCGATGAAGATTCCATGGGAAATGCTTCTATGGTTCAGATGGGAACCGTAAGAGTGACGGATAAAGGCGAAGTAACCTTAGAGATGGACTTCCAGTCCATGAAATTTGCCGGAATGACAGGTTATCTGTACAAAATGAAAAAAGTAGATATGGATACTGTTGAATACAACAAATATAATTATCCGGTAAAATATGAAGCTTCCGATGCAACAATTCTGGAAGAGTACACAGATGTTTACGATTTATTTAATGACAAGAACTCTGAGTATTACGACAAGAATACAGAAGGAAACTGGTATCCGAAGAAATTATCAATCCCGATTAAATTGAACGACAACCTGTTCTATGTAGAGGTTTATGTTCCGGTTATGGAAAGTATCGGTGAAGGACAGGGTACAAAGGTTGCCAGAGTTTCTATCGACTGGGCAAACATCAAACAGGAGACAGGAGTAGAAAGAGACAACAGTGTAATCGAAGCACTTCTGAATCAGGTATCCGGTATGCAGCAGGGTGATGTTGCTGACGAATACTGGAACGCTTTAAATGCGGCTTACATGACAGCTCAGGATGTTTACAATGATATGAATTCTACACAGAAGGAAATTGATCTGCAGGTGACAGCTTTACAGGCAGCCGTAGATGCAGTAGAAACTCAGATCGTAGACAAGACAGAACTGAATGCTTTGATTGAAAAAGCAACAGCAGAAGCAAATCGTACCGATGTTGTTTATACTTCTGCAACATTAGAAGCATTAAAGACAGCAATCACAAATGCACAGGCAGTAGCAGCAAAAGAAGATGCTACCAAGGCAGAAGTTCAGGCACAGGTTACAGCACTTCAGACAGCACTTGACAGTTTAAGAGTTGTTGATAAGACAAACTTAAATGCCCTGATTGAAAAAAAAGCAAAAGCTGAGGCAGCAAAAACAGATGTTTATGAAAGCAGCAGTTTGACGGTCCTGAATACAGCAATTACACTGGCTGAGAATGTTGCAGCAAATCCAAAAGCAACAGAGTCAGAAGTTGCAGCAGCAGAGAAATCTCTGACAACTGCATTAAAACGGACTGGTAGAAAAAGCAGTTGTAGATAAGAGCAAACTGGAAAGCAAGATTGCAGAAGCAAAGACATATTTAAGCCAGACAGACATTTATACAGAAAGTTCTCTTGCAACATTACAGAGTGCAGTAGGTCGTGCTCAGAATGTAATGGATAATGATTCTGCATCACAGAAACTGGTAGATGATCAGGTGACAAAACTGACAGAAGCAATCCAGCAGTTAGCAAAGAAGAGTGATGGAAAACTGGATATCAAGAACCTTGCTGATGGGGTTTACTCTATCTATGGAACAATGGTGAAAGTAGACAAGAATACTTATTCTATGTCAAATGAAGCAATCAACCATACAATTAAACTGACAGTGAAGAATGGCAAATATTACATTACTCTGAACTTCAACGGATTGACAGTAGGACAGAAACTTGGATATTTAAGCAAGCTCAAATACTTTACAACAGGTTATACACTTGATAAGTATGGTAATCCGCAGGGAACACTTTGCTGATGTTACAGTTGACAGCTATCAGAAGAACAGCGATGGCTCACTGGTTTCTGACCAGTACGGAACAAACTATCCAGATGAAGTAACATTCGAGCTTATTCCGGAAGCTCTGAATGATGGATATGTTCCGTTACAGGTATTCGTTCCGATTATGGACGCAATCAGCTCTGGTACAGGAACACAGCCAGTATACCTGAAACTGGATTGGAGCTCATTAAAAGCAACAACATCCGATAATCCAGACTTTGATAAGAACGACAACAATAATAGTAATTCCAACGGAAATAACAACAGTAATTCTTCTATTGGAAACAGCTCACTTGGAAATAATACCCTTGGAAGCAGTTCTCTTGGAAGCAGCAAACTTGGTTCTTCCTCACTTGGAAGTGGTTCTTCAAGTCTGAAGAGTGGAACATCCAGCCTTGGATCAGGTTCCAGCCTGAAATCAGCATCCAACGTTAAGACTGGTGATGTTGTACAGAACAATACCCTGTGGGCAGCTATCCTTCTTCTCGGAGGAGTCGCTTTACTGGCAGGAATCATGGAGTACAACAGAAAGAAAAAAGCAAACATAAAATAATTAAGTAGAGATTTGGCAGACGACCCTCCCATTCCTTCGGGACTGGGAGTCTGCCAAACTCATTTAACAGGAGATAAGGAATGAAATTAGCAGCGAAAAAAAAATAAAATATTGTCTGCCATTATGACTTGTGTGCTTGCCATTACTTTAATGGCAGGCTTTCCTGCTGTTAAGGCTTATGCCGCAAGCGGGACAGTGTATAGCTGTACAATTAACAGATGTTACGCACACCCGGTTACCGGGTAATCGAAGATTCCGGTGGAGAGAGTTCTTATGCAACAGGACAGGGCATGGTAGAAGGTTGTGTATACAGCAATGGTATCTTGGAAGTATCAGACGATGGAGCTTATTATCTGACAATCCGCATGAGTCTGATGGACTACACCAGTGGACATAGTTTTCAGGTACAGAATGTAGGAGATTCCGGCTGGTCTACACCATCAGAAATCGGTATTACAGGAAATGGTTCAGACAGCAACGGTACAACAGCCGATGTGTGTATGCGTGTGCCAAGCGAAAACTGTGTAGTCAGAGGTTCCATGTATGTAGAACCGATGGGAAGAGATGTTATTTTCTATCTGTATCCGAGCAACTACAGTGAAGGAAACAATACAGACATGAACGCAACTATGGTAACAGAAAGTTCTGATGGAACAGCAGTAGAATCCAGTGGTTCTGGTTCAGTAGATAATTCAGGTTCTACTTCCAGTGGAAGTTTAAGTTCTGGAAGTTCTTCTCTTCAGAGTTCCGGCTCATCCGATAAAAAGCAGTTCTTCCAGCAGCTCATCAAAGAAACTGGAGAGCAGTATTACAGAAGCTGCAAAACCGAGCAGTGATTCTTCTTCACTGGATACAGAAAATCCAGTAAATTCTTCAGAAGGATTAAGTCTTTCTACTGCGAAAGATGGAACAAGTGACAGCGATTCCGATAGCGGAAATACTTCTTCCGGCAACCGGATTTTTCAGATTGCATTGGCAGTTGTAGTAACAGGTCTGATTCTGCTTGGAGCAGTATCCGGAGTGATTTATTTCTTCCGTAAGAAATGGAAACGTTGGGGAGGTGCAGAGGACGATGATGAATAGGCGTTTGAAAAAAGCATCGGCTGTTCTCCTTGCAATGACCATGATTTTTTTTTCTCTGGCAGGTTGTGTAGACCAGAGTCAGGGGAAGAAAAGCAGTGATTCTGCTACACAGGCAGAGAGCAGTACAGATGAGAAAGACAGCAGTCAGACGGCAGATAAAAAGACTTCTGACAGCAAATCGGACAAGGATTCTTCCGATGAAGATGCAAAGTCTCTCTTAGAGATTGATGATCCGGAAGAAAAGGCAGCCGTAGAAGCAGCCAGGAAAAAAAGTACAGGCAATGAAAGAAAGCCCAAGAATCATAGCGACTCCTCCGGCAACCGCAGATATCTGTGATAATAAGCTGGAACTGGATCTGGTAGGTGTTTGCAGTAGTACCGTATCCACAATTCCGGACAGATACAAAGATGTAGAGACAGTCGGAACAGCCATGAGTCCGGATATGGAGATTGTATCTTCTTTAAATCCAGACTGGATATTAAGTCCGGTGTCATTGCAGAGTGACCTGCAGCCGAAATATGAAGCAATCGATACAGACTGGGCGTTTTTGAATCTTAGAAGTGTGCCTGGTATGTACCGTTCCATTCAGGAGTTGGGTGAGATTTTCGACAGAGAAGATCAGGCACAGAAACTGGTGGACGAATTTACTGAATTTTACGATGACTATAAAAAAAAGAATGAAGGAAAAGACCATCCGAAGGTTATGATTCTGATGGGACTTCCTGGCTCTTATATTATCGCAACACCGAATTCCTATGTGGGAAGTCTGGTGGAACTGGCAGGCGGCGAGAATGTATACTCTGACACCGATCAGGAATTTTTGACCGTAAATACTGAGGACATGAAAACCAAAGAGCCGGATATTATTTTACGTGCCGCACATGCACTGCCGGATCAGGTGGTAGAAATGTTCAATAAAGATTTTGCGGAGAATGACATTTGGCAACATTTTGATGCGGTGAAAAACGGCAGAGTGTATGACCTTACTTATGAATATTTCGGTATGAGTGCTACGTTTAAATATCCAGAGGCACTGGAAGAATTACAGCCAATTCTTTATCCGGAAAGTGATGAAGATACAGCAAAAGCAAAAGAAGCCAGTGACAATGCACAGAAGAAAGCAAAGGATTCTGACGCAACTGAGAAATACAACGAACAGCAGAGCAAGTAGAAAGGAGAGGACAGATGAAAGAGACAGAATTAAACAATACTTCTGAGACTTCCGAAATGGAAGTCCAGAACCTCTCCGGTCAGGATAAAGCAAGAAAGCATCGGAAAACAGCAAAAGCAGCAATTTCCTTTGTTGTAATGATCGTATTACTGGTTGCATTATCTCTTTGCGGCAGTGAATATCGGAAGCCTGAAAGTCAGCTTCCCGGAACTACTGAAAGGATTATTTGTAAAGTACAATGAAGACGTGGCAACAATCTATGACTTACGATTCCCACGAATTGTAATCTCCATGTTAGCCGGAGCTGCGATAGCGGTATCGGGTGTGTTATTTCAGGCGGTATTAAAAAAATCCACTTGCCGATCCGGGAATCATCGGTATTTCCAGTGGAGCAAGTTTTGCGGCGGTACTCATTACCGCATTTGCACCGACTTTATTTTTCTTCACTCCATTATTTGCATTTCTTGGTGGTGTGATTGCATTTGTCTTAGTTTACAGCCTGTCATGGAAAGGGGGATTAAGTCCTCTGAGAATTATCCTTGTCGGTGTGGCAGTCGATGCAATGTTCACCGGATTATCCAGTGCGTTGAATTCAATGAATGGCGGAAACATGTCTGGCGTGGCAGCCATCGTCAATGGTAATATCACAATGAAAACTTGGGATGATGTGAAAACCTTAGTACCGTATGTAATTGTCGGACTGGTTCTGGCACTGATTATGACGAAGATGTGTAATCTGTTAGCACTGGAAGATAAGACAGCACGAAGCCTTGGAATCAATGTCAATGCAATGCGTATCGTGATTTCACTGATAGCAGTATTGCTTGCAAGTATGTCCACAGCAGTAGCCGGAGTGATTAGTTTCTTAGGACTGATTGTTCCGCATATCGGAAGAATCCTGGTAGGAAGTGACCACAAGGCATTAGTACCATTCAGTGCTTTGTTCGGAGCGTTTACATTCCTGCTGGCAGATACCATCGGAAGAACAATAGCTGCTCCGTATGAGGTATCCGCATCCATCATTATGAGTGTGGTCGGAGGCCCATTCTTCATCATTCTGTTAAGGAGGTCTAAGAAGTATGCGAAGTAAAGAAAAGAATATGGATTTGACTTCCACAGAGAATGAAGCAGCAAAGAAAGCGAAAAAAGCAGATAAGTGTGGGCAGACAAACCTGCGATGGAAGTCAGAGACCTGCATTTTTCCTATGGAAAAAAATAAAGTCTTAAAGGGCGTATCCCTGAAGATTGAAGAAGGTAAAATTACAACGATTATGGGAGCAAACGGATGCGGTAAATCCACACTGTTTTCTCTGATGACAAAGAACCTATATCCGAGAAAGGGAAACATTTTCCTCAAGGGTAAGAACATCCAGAACCTGAACTTAAAAAGAATTCGCCAGAAAGGTTGCGATTGTTCAGCAGTATAACAGTGCATCGGACGATATCACCGTTGAGAATCTGGTCGCATTCGGAAGAACCCCTCATAAGAAGATGATGCAGGGAGACAGTGCCGAAGATGAGCGTATGATCCAGTGGGCATTGGAAGTGACCAATCTGACAGAATATCGTGACAGGGAAGTGTCAAGACTTTCCGGTGGACAGCGTCAGCGTGTATGGATTGCAATGGCTCTTTGTCAGGGAACAAAGACTCTGTTCCTCGATGAGCCGACCACATATCTGGATATACGTTATCAGATTGAGATTTTGCAACTGGTTAAAAAACTCAATCAGGAATTTGGAATTACCATCATCATGGTACTGCACGACATCAATCAGGCAATCGCATATTCGGATAATGTCATCGGTATGAAAGATGGAAAAGTGCTGGTGGAAGGTGATCCGGAAGAAGTGATTACGGAAGAGAGTATCAGGGAGCTGTATGGCATTGAACTTGGTGTGACAAGGGTTGATGGACGGAAGTTTGTGCTGGCGGTATAGTGTCAGGCACTGTAAAATGAGGCTTTAGAAAGTTTAGAAAAAATTTAATGGTGCCTGACACCTGAAAGGAAAGAAGATGAAAAATCCTTTAAAAGTTGTATGGATCGTGCTTGGATTTCTTTTGTCTGGGACTTGGTACGATAGGAATTGTACTTCCTATCCTGCCAACCGTTCCGTTTTATATGGCAACACTGTTTTGCTTTGCAAAGAGTTCTAAGGAAACTGCACGACTGGTTCATAGGAACGAATTTATATAAGAAACATCTAGATAGTTTTGTTCAGAAAAAAAGAGCTATGACCATGGGGACAAAATGCAAGATTATCGGAATGGTAACAGCAGTTATGGCAATCGGCTTTATCTGCATGAAGAATGTACCAATCGGAAGAATCTGTATCGCAGTGGTTTGGGTATGCCACCTGTTATACTTCTTACTTCGAGTGAAAACTTTAAAAGTGGGAGAAGAATTACCGGAAGGTGCAGAAGTGGAATAATATGATGGATAAAGTAGAAAAGAAACGACAGAAGGAACAGCATGTCGTGGAAGAGATGATCCGGCTGTATTGCCGGAAAAAACATCCGAAAGAAGACAGGCAGGCAGGGCAGATTTGTCCTGTCTGTCAGGAACTTTTGGATTATGCAAGACTTCGAAGTGAAAAGTGTCCTTTTATGAAAGAAAAGACATTTTGCGCAAACTGTAAAGTGCATTGCTATAAGCCAGAGGTGAGAGAACAGATCAGGCAGGTTATGCGGTTTTCAGGACCAAGGATGCTGATTTATCATCCGGTGCTTGCAGTATGGCATTTGATATGCAGTAAAAAAAAGAATCGAAAAAATAAAAAAAAAGGTAAGATAAACTATGATTAAAACAAGACTGGTGGGTTTATTGTCCCACGCAAAAAAAAGTATATCGTGTATACGATTTTGTGGCAGTGGGCAGCCCTCCTGTCACAAGTGTTGGCAGTCTTTTCTATCGCAGATTTACTGGAACGGGTAGTGTACCGGGCAGTAACCGTACCGATCATTGAGCGGACGATACTGATTTTTTAGTCCTGGTTGTGGTAATCCGGTTTGTATGCGAACGGATGGGAGCAAGGTCTTCCTATCTGGCATGTGTGGATGTAAAGCGGATTCTGCGTGAAAAAGATATATGAGAAAATGTTGAAACTGGGAGCTTCCTACAGTGAGCAGGTATCCTCTTCGGAAGTTGTACAGGTATCAACTGAAGGTGTAGAGCAGTTGGAAACATACTTTGGAAAATATCTCCCACAGTTATTTTACAGCCTGATCGCACCGCTGACCTTGTTTATCGTTCTTTGTAGAGTAAGTCTGAAAGCGAGCGCCATACTGCTGATCTGTGTACCGTTGATTCCAATTTCCATCGTGGTGGTACAGAAAGTAGCGAAGAAATTATTGAGTAACTATTGGAGTATTTATACCGGACTCGGGGATTCTTTTCTGGAAAATCTGCAAGGACTTACAACTTTAAAAATCTATCAGGCAGACCAGCAGAAAGCAGACGAGATGGATGTGGAATCCCAGAACTTCCGCAGGATTACGATGAAAGTTCTGACCATGCAGCTCAATTCCACCAGTGTGATGGATATTGTGGCATATGGAGGAGCTGCGATTGGTATGGCAGTGGCTGTATCTGAATTCTTAAAGGGAAATATCAGTGTAGCAGGAACATTATGTATCGTTCTGCTTGCCAGCGAATTTTTCTCCTGCCGCTCAGGCTGCTTGGTTCGTTCTTCCATATTGCAATGAATGGTATGGCAGCGAGTGATAAGATTTTCAAGATTTTAGATTTACCAGAACCACAGGCAGGAGAAAAAACACTGCCGGATGGAGCGTTAGATGTTACATTAAAAGATGTGCATTTTTCTTATGAAGAGGACAGAGAGATTTTAAAAGGAATCAACTTAAATCTTCCGGCAGGAAGTTTTGTATCACTGGTTGGTGAATCCGGATGTGGTTAAAGTACGATTGCCGGAATCCTTGCAGCAAAGAACCGGGGATATAACGGAGAAATCACCATTGGTGGCGTACTGCTTAATGAAGTGAATGAAACGAATCTGATGCAGAGGGTTGTTCTGGTTCGCCATAACAGCTACCTGTTCAAAGGTACAGTAGAAGAAAATCTGAAGATGGCAAAGCCGGACGCAACGAAAGAAAGAGATGGAAGCAGTCCTTCAGAAAGTCAATCTCTTAGGTTTTTTACAGGGACACAGGATGGATTACAGACGCAGTTGCTGGAAAAAGCAAAGTAACCTGTCCGGCGGTCAGTGTCAGAGACTGGTGATTGCCAGAGCGTTGCTTCGGACAGACAGTGCGGTTTATATTTTTGATGAAGCCGCATCCAATATCGATGTGGAAAGTGAAGAACTGATTATGAATGTGATTCACGAACTGGCAAAGACAAAGACGGTGCTTCTGATTTCCCACAGACTGGCAAATGTTGTGAAGTCTGACAAGATTTATTTCTTAAAAGACGGAGAAATCAAGGAAAACGGAAAGCATGATGAGCTGATGAGCCAAAATGGTGAGTACAGACATCTGTATGAAAGCCAGATGGCACTGGAAAACTATGGAAAAGGAGGAGTGGCATAATGAGTGAAAAAGTTAATAAAAATTTAATGGTGCCTGACACAAAAGAAGAAGTGCAATCCGGATCATGGGAAGCCTGATTGGTCTGGTAAAACCCTTGCTCCATATTATGCTGGCGGCAATCATCCTTGGAACATTAGGTTACTTGTGTGCGATTTTCCTGACGATATTGGCAGGACAGGTTATCGTGCATGGACTTCTGACAGGGGTAGCCGGAATGGTTGTTCCGGTGAACAATATGTGGTTAGTATTTACCACGGTAAAAACGATTATCACAGTTATGATCGTAATTGCAGTGCTTCGTGGAATCCTACATTATATGGAACAGTATTGTAATCATTTTATTGCATTTAAGCTGTTGGCAATTATCCGCCACAAAGTGTTTGCTGCCTTACGAAAGCTCTGTCCGGCGAAGCTGGAAGGACGAGATAAAGGAAACTTGATTTCCATTATTACAACCGATATTGAATTACTGGAAGTGTTTTATGCACATACCATTTCGCCGATTGCGATTGCAACATTGACTTCTATGGTTATGGTGATTTTTATTGGAAGATATCACTGGTTGGCAGGTCTGCTTGCACTGGCAGCTTATCTGATTGTCGGTGTTGCCATCCCGATGTGGAATGGAAAACGTGGTAGCCAGAAGGGAATGGAATTTCGGACAAACTTCGGAGAACTGAACAGTTTTGTTCTGGATTCCTTACGTGGACTGGACGAGACCATCCAGTACGGACAGGGTGAAAAGAGAAAAGAGCAGATGAGTGAGCGCTCTCAAAGCCTTGCAGGAATGCAGGAAGATTTGAGCAAAATGGAAGGCTCACAGCGTTCATTTACGAACATGGTTATCCTGCTTGCATCTTTTGGAATGCTGGCACTGACCATCTGGCTGTATGCAAAGGGTGAGATGGGATTCGAGGGAATCTTAACCTGTACCATTGCAATGATGGGTTCGTTTTCGGACCGGTAGTGGCACTTTCAAGTCTTTCCAATAACCTGAACCAGACACTGGCAAGTGGTGAGCGTGTGCTTTCACTTCTGGAAGAGACACCGCTTGTGGAAGAAATTCCGGGTGACGTGGAAACTTCCGGTGCAGAGAGCAAAGAACATGGAATTTACAGGAGCAGAGGCAGAGAACGTAACATTTGCTTACGGTGAAGAAGTTATTTTAGATAACTATTCACTGAAATTACAGCCGGGTAAAATCACAGGGATTCATGGTGCGAGTGGTTCCGGAAAATCTACACTCTTAAAACTGTTGATGCGGTTCTGGGATGTGCAGGATGGAAGCGTATCGGTAGACGGTACGGATGTCCGCAAGATTCCGACTAAGCATTTAAGAGATATGGAAAGCTATGTCACACAGGAAACGCACCTGTTCCATGATTCCATTGCAAACAATATCGCCATCGCAAAACCGGGAGCATCCAGAGAAGAGATTATGGAAGCCGCAAAGAAAGCATCTATCCATGATTTCATTATGACACTTCCGAAAGGATATGATACAGAAGTCGGAGAACTGGGTGATACGCTGTCCGGTGGTGAAAAACAGAGAATCGGAATTGCAAGAGCATTTCTCCATGAATGCCCCTCATTCTACTCGATGAGCCTACATCGAACCTCGACTCTTTAAATGAGGGAATTATCTTAAAATCATTGAAAGAATCGGCTGAGAAGAAAACGGTTGTCCTGGTATCCCACAGAGTATCCACAATGAACGTGGCCGATGTAGTATATGAAATGGAGAACGGCAGAATTTCTTAATAAATTCTTAGAACTGATAGGGTATCTCCAGAAACTGCAAATCATGATGCATGCCGGATGGAACATACAATCAGCGAAGAATCTTTCCAGAAGATTCAGGAACTGGTGAAGAAGAAATAAAAAAGAAGATTCATCAAAGGAACAAATGGAAAAACAATGGCAATGCCATTAAGTCAGTTGTTCGAAGTTTTGTTCGATAGCTCAGTTGTTGTCAAATATCCGATATTTTGAACTCAAAAAGCCAAAAACAGGTATGCCAAAAAAGACAGATGCTGTCCATCTGCCAAAAAAGAAGGATATTCAGTTGCAGAACTTACCGATATCCAAAATGAATTGCGCTGATTCCCACGGAGAGGCCGTTGAAACTGCCGGAACCTGTCTTTCACTGCGTGGACATATTTCATCATCAGCCGGATAATATCGATGTGCCTTCCAGAATCCCTGCGCATGAAGAACTTTCTGGCTGTTTTTAATGCTGAAGAAAAGTCAAGTTCATAGAGATACTTGTTGCTGCCATCCCGTTTTTTTTCAGGTTTTCTTCTGCCGCTTCGTTTGCGATAAAAATGCCGAAATTGCATTGGAACAATTGGTGCCTGACACAATAAACTTGCAATAGGCTGCTTTTTTTCTGTTGAGCAAGAAGTATCTTTTTAATTCATATTTAGGTGGTTTGTCAATAGCAATAATATTTAATGCATAATCTGATTTAAGAGTGAATTTCAAATTTTAGATTTTCAATAATCATGGGATAAAAATAACAGGGAGGATTATAGTTTTCGGAATAAAGCCGATATATAATATTAGAAACAATAAATAATAAAGAACGGATTCAGAGAAGGAGGACAAAGGATATGTCAATGAATGTGAATACAACGGGTACTGTTTATGGAAGTTATCAGAATACCTACAAGGCAGGTACAGTAGATAAGAAAAAAGAAACAGCGAAAACAACAGAAAATGATAAGGTCAAGAAAAATGTGACAGAAAGTATAGCCGAAAAAAATCTAAGTAAAGAGGCACAAAAAATGCTTAAAGATATGCGTGGCTCAAGAACAGATATGGACTTTATGGTTGCAGATTTTGAAAATGGTGATAATGCTAAAGATATTTTAGCACAAAGTGATAAAGAGTTTACGGTTATTTTCTCAAAGGAAGAAATGGAGAAGATGGCATCCGATCCCAAATATTATGCTGAAAAAGATGCATAGTATTGAAGGTGCTTTGCGTATGTCGGATGAAATCAATGCTCAGTTTGGATTTGAAAGAGCATTTGGTAAGACAAACGGAATAGAAAACAGTGCAGATACTGATACAAAAAAAATAACAAAGTTTGGTATTTCTTTTAATAATAGTGATGGAACTACAACATTCTTTGCTCAATTAGAAAAAAACATCAGCTAGTCAGAAAGAATATCTTGAAAAAATTCAGGAAAAAAAGCTGCGGAGGAGAAGAAAGAGGCGAAGAAAAGGAACAATTAAAGCAAATTGAAGTAAAAAAAGCTACTGTTCAAGCAAATTCAAAAGATGAACTTTTGGATAAAATTAAAAATATTGAATGGAATTCTATCAAACCAGAGGATAATAAAATCGGTGGAAGATTTGATTTTTCAATTTAGTATATTTAGATGGGGATGATTACATAAAGTATGGAGGTAGATTCATTATAAGAAAACGTTTTTTTTTCTATTATTGTATGTGTTGTCATGCTTTTTACAATGAATGTCACAGCTTTTGCGGCAGAAACTCAGGAAAATTATTCGGAGACGGAGAAAACAATGACATTTGAAATAACTCCGACAGCATTAACTTTCTGGATCATCACGACATTCTGTTGGAATGTTAAATTCCTTTTTTTTGGAACAAATGATACAGTGGCAACTTCCGCTCTTGGTTCTTTTTACAATCAGCAGCACATCTGTTCCGTCAGGCTCCACAATCAGTAAAATAGTGGTTACATCCACAAAAAAGTAGTGGAAGTAGTGGAAACATCGAATTATTTGTTGCTAAAGATGAGGATAATGGAGATGGCTAAAGATGAGGATAATGGAGATGGCACATTTGACAGATATACAGACAGCAAAAGTTGGAATAGTTCTCTTACTTTTGCAGATTTTGGCAATTATAATTTAAGCCCTGTTGGAAATTATTATGTTCAATTTGAATCTACAAGGTATTCAACGGGAACTGTTGCAGCAGCAACATTAAAAAATATTTATGTCACAGTATACTATCATTAAAATTTTATAATCCCCATTCTAAACAAGCAAAGATGTTGTTATTCAGTTAGCAGCATCTTTGCTTTTTAATTGTATAATTGATATGACTATTGAGTTAGAATGACATTGATAGCGATAGAAAGCTATATATTACAGAAGCAGACTTTGATAAAAAAGCATTTGAGAGATTATATAAATTGAATATTATATAATCAGAGGTATATAGAACATGCACAGAGACACTATATTTCAATATGAAACAATGGTGCCTGACACAATAAAAACGCATAGCCAAACTTCGCTCGGTATAACTGCCTGATTGTGTCGAAATTCGTATTTTATCAATTATATCTGATAAAACTGGATTTGCGGTATTGAAAATCAGTTATAGCCGTGGTACCATATAGACAGTTTCAGAAGGGAGGCTGGTCTACATGATTAAACGAGAAATTTATATGAGCCGTATCCGTCCTTTTATCGGAAATGAGCTGATAAAGGTTCTGACAGGGATTCGCCGTAGTGGAAAATCTGTCATGCTGAGCCTGATCCAAGAGGAACTTGCCCAAAACGGGGTCCAACCAGAACAGTTTATTTCCCTGAATTTTGAGAACATGAGCAATGCACACCTTTGTACGGCTGTTGCATTGCATGATGAAATCCTTCGCAGAACAAAAAGAAATCAGCGGCAAGGTTTATCTGTTCTTCGACGAAATCCAAGAGGTGGCTGATTGGGAAAAAATGTATCAACTCTTTCCGGGTGGAGCTGGATTGTGATATATACATTACCGGTTCCAACGCCAAGCTGCTTTCCGGTGAGCTTGCCACTTATCTTGCCGGACGGTATGTGGAGTTCGTGATTTACCCGTTTTCATTCAGAGAGTTTATGGAGCTGTATCACACCGTTTACGAAGGTGCAGACGAAAGACAATGCTTTACAAAATATCTGACGCTGGGAGGAATGCCCTATTTGAGCAACCTTCGCTACGACGATGCCGCCAGTCGTCAGTATTTGCGGGACTTGTTCAACTCCGTAGAGCTGAAAGATATTATCAAGCGAAACAATATCCGTGATGTGGATATGCTGGAGAGAATTATTGCTTATATAACTTCCAACATCGGCACTACCTTTTCTTCCACAGCCATTTCCAAGTATCTGAAAAGTGAAGGGCGCTCCGTTTCACCAGAAACGGTACTGAACTACATCAAAGCCTGCACGGACGCATTCCTGTTTTATCAGGTGAAGCGCCAGGACCTTCAGGGGAAGAAGATACTGACGGTCAACGAGAAATACTATGTTGCAGATCATGGCGTCCGGGAAGCGGTGTTCGGCGGGAACATGAAGGATATTAACCTTGTCCTTGAAAATGTTGTCTACATGGAGCTGCTGCGCCGTGGTTATTCTGTGACTGTTGGAAAAGTATCTGAAAAGGAGATTGACTTTGTTTGTGAAGATCATGGGAAAAAGCTGTATGTTCAGGTTTCCTATCTACTTGCCTCGGAGGAAACCATCCAGCGTGAGTTTGGGGCGTTTGCCGGTGTTCGTGACAATTTCCCGAAATACGTTGTAACGATGGACGAACTGGATATGAGCCGAGATGGAATCAAACACCGCAATATTCGTGACTTCCTGCTGGCAGAGGAATGGAACTGAAATGTTCTTCTTTCACCAGAAGATATGCAGAAGTTCTTCCAATGCCGAGAATGAAAAAACAATGGTGCCTGACACAATAAATATTATGATATGTCTGTATTTAACCGCTGTATAGAAACCGGGAATGTTCTCTTAATACTGGAATGTTGGCAGGATGTCCACCCGGCGCTTGTCAGTATCCCAGTGAAATGGGAATACAGCTCGCCGTATGAACTTTTGTATGCTCTGAATCCGCCGGATGATGTTATGCAGTTTGAAAACAATGGTGCCTGACACAATAAATATTGTATAAATGTCAATGCTGTTGTGGTACATGTTGTATTCTGCGTAAATGGTATTCATGTTGTGTCTCCTTTAAACCAATAAAAATATAGAAGCATTTCAATCAGTTCACAATGTCACTTTTATTTTGTGTTATACTGTTTTATATAATTTTCTTGCCCTTGTTTTTGCCCTTATCAGAGTTCGTAAACACTGGTGGGACGATATAACGCAAGGGAAACAATAAGGGAAAGCTCACCTGCGATAAACTTTGTGTTTTCAAGGGATTGAGAGATATTTGATAATAAAATATAACAGTTATTAAATCCCTTGGAATATATGAAATCTCAATTCAAGTTTGTCGAACACATGAAAACTTGAAGTTTACAGCGAGGTGAAAGAGGTTGAATTATGTAGAATATGGAAAAGAAAACAGCGATGTAATTATCCTCTTACACGGAGGCGGTTTATCATGGTGGAATTACAAAGAGGTTGCTGAAAGACTTCAAACAGATTATCATGTGGTTTTGCCTATATTAGATGGTCATGCAGGATGTGATAAGCAGTTTACGACGATAGAGAATAATGCTTTGGATATTATAGAATTTGTAAATAGCAAATTGGGCGGTTCTGTTTTAATGATGGGAGGACTATCGCTTGGAGGGCAGATTTTGCTTGAAATTTTATCTCAACGCAAAGATATATGTAAGTATGCAATAGTGGAAAGTGTACTTGTGATACCTTCAAAATTTACATATTCTATGATTAAACCAGCGTTTGGAAGTTGCTATGGCTTAATAAAGTATAAGTGGTTTTCAAAATTGCAATTCAAATCACTACGAATAAAGTCGAATTTGTTTGATGAATATTACAAAGATACTTGTGCTATTAGAAAGAGTGATATGATTGCCTTTTTTACAGGAAAACTCAGTATATTCACTAAAAGATGGCATTGGAGAGTGTGAAGCAACCGTTCAAATTTATGTTGGAGAAAAAGAAAATCAATCAATGAAAAAAATCTGCTAAAATCATTCATGAAAAATTGCAGGATAGTTTTATAAAAGTTCTTCCTAATATGTATCATGGAGAGTTTTCAATAAACCACGCAGATGATTATGTGAGAAAACTATTAGAAATAGTAAAGTGAAGGTAACTTTCAGTCTTCGGCAGAGACTGAAAGCAACAGAAGATTTGAATTTGTGGAGGATATTAAAATGGCGGCGCGGATAATATGGGATGGCAATAAAAACTGGGAAAACGTTTGGGATGGTAAGCAGCCGTGGGACAGAGAGTGTGAAGAAAAAAGCATTCCTGAAAATGCAGTTCTAATTGACAGACCAGATGACATAATTAAAGCATCAATTCCATACATGATTATCCCTTGTATTGTATGCTTTGTTGCAATTTTTGCAAAAAAAGGCGCAATCAGATGAATTTATATTTAATTTATGGTTTATGCCGCTGTCATTTATTATTGGCTTTTTGTTGCGATGCCGTTACATGAATTTCTTCATGCTATCAGTTATCCAAAGGGGGCAAAAGTTTATATAGGAGTATCTCTAAAACAGTTGAGAGCATATGCTGCATCCTCAGCAGCACTTAGCAGAGGACGATATATAATGATGTCATTGGCACCTTTGATTCCGGGAATAATCTTTCTTGCTGTTTTCGTGGTCTGCCCGATTTCAATGAAGTGGTTGATGACAATATGTGTAGTTCCTTCGTTTATGGGACTAATTTCTCCAGCACCCGATTATATGGATGTTTTAATCATATTGCGAAAGGTACCGAAGGGGGCAATGATTCAGGCAACAGAAAATGGATTGGTTTGGTATCTCTAATACGACAGATTCCAGTTTGAAGAACTGTTAGGTAAGATTAGATTCAATAAACCCATGAGTAAATATGTATTTTATTTAGAACTTTAAGTAATGAGAATAATTTTCCGAAAAGGGACAAACTTTTTATTGTAATAAGAAATGAAACATAATGAGAAATTTCTCCAAAATCATTAAAACGTACATAAATGCTGATAATTTAGAAGAAAAATAATAGGGTATATTCACATCCAGACCACTAAAAAAGAATGCTCGAAATTATCATGATGTGAGCATTCTTTATTTATAAAGTCAGTAAAACTGTTATTTCAAGTCACCGAAAACATTGTAAAAACGCGGGATGTATCGTATTTGAAAAATTAATTTCAAAAAAAAATGTAAAAAAAGTGTTGACAAGTATGAAATAGGGTGATATTATATCAAAGTCGCTTCGGTGAGGCAACAAAAACGAAACGGCAAAACAGCATATCGGGGTGTGGCTCAGCTTGGCTAGAGCGCCTGGTTTGGGACCAGGAGGTCGCAGGTTCGAATCCTGTCACCCCGACTTGTGAACAATTAAATATGCGGGTGTAGTTCAATGGTAGAACACCAGCCTTCCAAGCTGGATACGTGGGTTCGATTCCCATCACCCGCTCTCGTGCAGGGGTATCGAAGTGGTCATAACGAGGCGGTCTTGAAAACCGTTTGTCCGCAAGGGCGCGTGGGTTCGAATCCCACCCCCCTGCGCTTCATATAGGGCTATCGCCAAATGGTAAGGCAACGGACTCTGACTCCGTCATTTCAAGGTTCGAATCCTTGTAGCCCTGCTTGATAAAAAACTTAAAAAAGTTGTTGACAAACACTTGAAAGTTTGATATCATATCAATCGTTGTCGCAAGACAATGAACTAAAAGAACATTGATAACTGAACAGTGAGAAACCTTGAAAGATTTTGAGAATCAATCAGAACGCTTCAATGAAAATTGAAGACCTTTAAAACAGTAAATTCAGATTTATCTGAATGAACGAATTAGCCAAGTTTAACTTGACTGAGATCAACTTTTAACATGAGAGTTTGATCCTGGCTCAGGATGAACGCTGGCGGCGTGCTTAACACATGCAAGTCGAACGAAGCACTTTATTTGATTTCCTTCGGGACTGATTATTTTGTGACTGAGTGGCGGACGGGTGAGTAACGCGTGGGTAACCTGCCTTGTACAGGGGGATAACAGCTGGAAACGGCTGCTAATACCGCATAAGCGCACGGCATCGCATGATGCCGTGTGAAAAACTCCGGTGGTACAAGATGGACCCGCGTTGGATTAGCTAGTTGGTGAGGTAACGGCCCACCAAGGCGACGATCCATAGCCGACCTGAGAGGGTGACCGGCCACATTGGGAACTGAGACACGGCCCAAACTCCTACGGGAGGCAGCAGTGGGGAATATTGCACAATGGGCGAAAGCCCTGATGCAGCGACGCCGCGTGAGCGAAGAAGTATTTCGGTATGTAAAGCTCTATCAGCAGGGAAGATAATGACGGTACCTGACTAAGAAGCACCGGCTAAATACGTGCCAGCAGCCGCGGTAATACGTATGGTGCAAGCGTTATCCGGATTTACTGGGTGTAAAGGGAGCGCAGGCGGTGCGGCAAGTCTGATGTGAAAGCCCGGGGCTCAACCCCGGTACTGCATTGGAAACTGTCGTACTAGAGTGTCGGAGGGGTAAGCGGAATTCCTAGTGTAGCGGTGAAATGCGTAGATATTAGGAGGAACACCAGTGGCGAAGGCGGCTTACTGGACGATAACTGACGCTGAGGCTCGAAAGCGTGGGGGAGCAAACAGGATTAGATACCCTGGTAGTCCACGCCGTAAACGATGAATACTAGGTGTTGGGAAGCATTGCTTCTCGGTGCCGTCGCAAACGCAGTAAGAATTCCACCTGGGGAGTACGTTCGCAAGAATCAAACTCAAAGGAATTGACGGGGACCCGCACAAGCGGTGGAGCATGTGGTTTAATTCGAAGCAACGCGAAGAACCTTACCAAGTCTTGACATCCTTCTGACCGGAACTTAACCGTTCCTTCCCTTCGGGGCAGAAGTGACAGGTGGTGCATGGTTGTCGTCAGCTCGTGTCGTGAGATGTTGGGTTAAGTCCCGCAACGAGCGCAACCCTTATCTTTAGTAGCCAGCGGTTCGGCCGGGCACTCTCTGGAGACTGCCAGGGATAACCTGGAGGAAGGCGGGGATGACGTCAAATCATCATGCCCCTTATGACTTGGGCTACACACGTGCTACAATGGCGTAAACAAAGGGAAGCAAAGCTGTGAAGCCGAGCAAATCTCAAAAATAACGTCTCAGTTCGGACTGTAGTCTGCAACCCGACTACACGAAGCTGGAATCGCTAGTAATCGCAGATCAGAATGCTGCGGTGAATACGTTCCCGGGTCTTGTACACACCGCCCGTCACACCATGGGAGTTGGGAATGCCCGAAGCCAGTGACCTAACCGAAAGGAAGGAGCTGTCGAAGGCAGGCTCGATAACTGGGGTGAAGTCGTAACAAGGTAGCCGTATCGGAAGGTGCGGCTGGATCACCTCCTTTCTAAGGAAATCGAGTAGAGAGTTTTTCACTGTTGAGTTATTAATGATTATTTAATAACAAATAACACTGGGGTGAGCTGAGAAGTTTTTCACTGTTGAGTTTATCAATAGAAACACCTCGCATATTTTTCCGGTGGCGATGCGCTTTTGGGAAACACCCGTCCACATCCCGAACACGATGGTTAAGACTGAAGCGGCCGATAATACTATACTGGTAACGGTATGGGAAGGTAGGTGGCTGCCGGATTTATAAAGAACAGCATAGCATATATGCTTTCAAAATAGAACAGGCTCGAAAGGGCTAACCTACATCAGCAGGGAAGTGCTGTTTAGATAGCTGGTTTTACCAGTGATTAGAGATTTTAAGAGATTAAGATTTCTAATGACTGATAAAACAGTCAAAAAGTCTGTGAAAGCTAAAACTGGTAATTACAGCAGTGTACCTTGAAAACTTCATACAAATGATTTGATGAATAAATATTCTATTCTTAAGAATATCTAACAATCAAGACATCCGAGAAACAAAACCAAGTTGTGAACAACAACAAAGTTCTTTAAGTTATTAATGATGCAACGCTATGCATCGAAGAGATTAAGCAAAGAAGAGCGCAGGGTGGATGCCTTGGCACTAAGAGCCGAAGAAAGACGTGATAAGCTGCGAAAAGCTGCGGGGAGATGCAAATAATCCTTGATCCGCAGATGTCTGAATGGGGAAACCCGGTACGAAGAACTCGTATCATCCATACGCCAATCCATAACGTATGGAGGGGAACCCGGTGAACTGAAACATCTAAGTAGCCGGAGGAAGAGAAAGAAACATCGATTTTGTTAGTAGCGGCGAGCGAAAGCGAAAGCGAAAGAGGCCAAACCGGAGTGCGTGCACTTCCGGGGTTCGGACCGCATTTAAGATTCACTGATTCTAGCAGAAAGGTTTGGGAAAGCCTGCCGGAGAGGGTGAAAGCCCCGTAAGCGAAAGGAAAGCTGACTGAGCGGGATCCAGAGTACATCGAGACACGAGAAACCTTGATGGAAAGAGCGGGGACCACCCCGTAAGCCTAAATACTACTTAGTGACCGATAGCGCATAGTACTGTGAAGGAAAGGTGAAAAGGACCCCGGGAGGGGAGTGAAAGAGAACCTGAAACCCTGTGTTTACAAGCTGTGGAAGTTCTTTAAATGAACAACCGCGTACTTTTTGTAGAACGGTCCGGCGAGTTGCGGATACTGGCAAGGTTAAGCACTTAAGGTGCGGAGCCGAAGGGATACCAAGTCTTAACAGGGCGTAAAGTCAGTATACGCAGACCCGAAACCGGGTGATCTATCCATGTCCAGGTTGAAGTTGTCGTAAAAAGACAATGGAGGACCGAAGCCACATCCGTTGAAAAAGGGTGGGCATGAGGTGTGGATAGGGGAGAAATTCCAATCGAACCCGGAGATAGCTGGTTCTCCTCGAAATAGCTTTAGGGCTAGCCTCGATTTAGTCTTATGGAGGTAGAGCACTGAATTTCCGCGGGGGGGCGTCAAAGCTTACCAAAGAATATCAAACTCCGAATGCCATGTAGATGATGATCGGGAGTCAGACTGCACGAGATAAGTTGGGCAGTCAAAAGGGAAAGAGCCCAGACCACCGGCTAAGGTCCCAAAGTGCGTGTTAAGTGGAAAAGGATGTGGGAATTCAAAGACAACTAGGATGTTGGCTCAGAAGCAGCCATACATTCAAAGAGTGCGTAACAGCTCACTAGTCGAGAGTTCCTGCGCCGAAAATGTCCGGGGCTGAAACACGACACCGAAGCCGTGGACTCGCAATGCGAGTGGTAGAGGAGCATTCTTAAGACCGACGAAGCTGTACCGGAAGGAGCAGTGGAGGGATAAGAAGAGAGAATGCCGGAATGAGTAGCGAGAGAAAGGTGGGAATCCTTTCGGCCGAATATCTAAGGTTTCCAGAGTAAAGCTGATCTGCTCTGGGTAAGTCGGGGCCTAAGCACAGGTCGCAAGACGTAAGCGATGGATAACAGGTTTAGATTCCTGTACCACGCATTATCAGAACTGTAGGGACGCATGTGGAAAGCACGAGCCGGGAATGGAAAGACCGGTACAAGCGGGGTAGGTGTACAATAGGCAAATCCGTTGTATAATCCGAAGACGTGATGTGGAGCGAAATAAAGTAGCAAAGCGTGTGAGCCATGTGCCGAGAAAAGCTGCTATTGTGTAATGCGTGCCCGTACCGTAAACCGACACAGGTGGATGAGGAGAGAATCCTAAGGCCGGCGGAAGAAGCATTGTTAAGGAACTCGGCAAAATGACCCTGTAACTTCGGGATAAAGGGAGCCTCGCATAAGGGGGCCGCAGAGAATAGGCTCAAGCAACTGTTTAGCAAAAACACAGGTCTATGCGAAACCGAAAGGTGAAGTATATGGGCTGACGCCTGCCCGGTGCTGGAAGGTTAAGAGGAGAGGTTAGCGCAAGCGAAGCTTTGAATTTAAGCCCCAGTAAACGGCGGCCGTAACTATAACGGTCCTAAGGTAGCGAAATTCCTTGTCGGGTAAGTTCCGACCCGCACGAAAGGCGTAATGATTTGAGCACTGTCTCGACAATACATCCGGTGAAATTGAAGTACCAGTGAAGATGCTGGTTACCCGCGCCAGGACGGAAAGACCCCATGGAGCTTTACTCCAGTTTGGTACTGGGATTCGGTACTGCATGTACAGGATAGGTGGGAGACGAAGAAGTTAGGGGACGCCAGTCTTAACGGAGTCGCTGTTGGGATACCACCCTTGCAGTATTGGGTTTCTAACCAGCCGCTGTGAACCAGCGGTGGGACAATGCCAGGCGGGGAGTTTGACTGGGGCGGTCGCCTCCGAAAGGGTATCGGAGGCGCTCAAAGGTTCCCTCAGAATGGTCGGAAACCATTTAAAGAGTGCAAAGGCAGAAGGGAGCTTGACTGCGACACCGACGGGTGGAGCAGGTACGAAAGCAGGACTTAGTGATCCGGTGGCATAAAGTGGGATTGCCATCGCTCAACGGATAAAAGCTACCCTGGGGATAACAGGCTTATCACTCCCAAGAGTTCACATCGACGGAGTGGTTTGGCACCTCGATGTCGGCTCATCGCATCCTGGAGCTGGAGCAGGTTCCAAGGGTTGGGCTGTTCGCCCATTAAAGCGGTACGCGAGCTGGGTTCAGAACGTCGTGAGACAGTTCGGTCCCTATCCGGCGCGGGCGTAGGATATCTGAGGGGAGCTGGCCTTAGTACGAGAGGACCGGGCTGGACGGACCACTGGTGCATCAGCTGGATACCAAATCCATAGCTGGGTAGCCAAGTCCGGAAGGGATAAACGCTGAAGGCATCTAAGCGTGAAGCCCCCCCAAGATGAGATGTCCCTGTCTATAAGACAGTAAGACCCCTGAAAGAGTATCAGGTAGATAGGGCAGAGGTGGAAGTACGGTAACGGATGGAGCTGACTGTTACTAATCGGTCGAGGGCTTGACCAAAAAGCAGTAAGATGGTAGGACGGATGAAAAGATGTGGAGCAGATTTATCTGCGGAAACAGCTCTTAAGCCGGACGAACATTTGCCAAAAATGACATCGAAAATGCGAAGCATTTGAGATGACCATCTTAGAAATAAAGTTTTCGGATTCCTGTATGAAGTTTTGAAGGTATGTACCTTTAACAATGGCGTTACCTGATTTCAGGCGAACGTCATTCTTTAACTTAATAATCCTCGATAGCTCAGTTGGTAGAGCACACGGCTGTTAACCGTGCTGTCGTAGGTTCGAGTCCTACTCGGGGAGCTAATTGCTCGATAGCAGATGTTGCTATCGAGTTTTTTCTTTACAGGAAATTCCTTAAATCGTCAGAAATAATGTATAATGAACCTAGAAATAAAAAAATAACATAACAAAAAAGCGAATGGTAAATAGTGCAGTTTTCCGTTTTGTTCATTTTAGAAAACATACGAAGGACAACATCGCGGACAGAATGGAATAAGCAATCTAAAGAGATCTGTCTTTGAAAAAATAAGCACGTAGCTCTTTTCGGGATAGTGAAAACATAATGACGGTGAACACAGGCAACAAGCTTACAGGGCAAATGAAAAATGGAAATTGTCATAGGTGTAAGAAATAGCGTTAAAAAGCAGCATTGAGAAGTAACGTTAAGAAATAGCACTATAAGTATCACTGAGAAATAGCGTTAAAAAATAGCACAAAAAAACGCCCACAGATAACGTCATAATATTATGAACTGACTTAGCTCATGATATAGGGGTGACATGTCTGCGGGGAGTTTTTCTTATAGTTACACTTCAGTGCGTTTTCCTACAAAGATACTGATTACATAGAACAGCACTGCATAGATAATAAAGCAAACGAGGCAGCGTGTAATCACATTCGAAGCTATAAGGTCTGTTGCAGTTTCAACCATACAGTTATCCAGCCAGTAGTCGGCAAAATCAAAGGATTTCTTGTGGGTCAGGGTGTCTGCCAGTGAGATTATCATGGATAAAACCAGTGGACCGATAATACCGACTGCGATGGAACCGCCTGTTTTCTTAAAAAAGAACTGCAATCAGGAAGAACAGGGAGGTGTATGCAAAGTTGCCAAGAAGCTGTAAAAGCAGGGCAACAATCAGGTCTCCGGTAGTGCCAGAAGGGCTTCCGACTTCCCAGAATGCAGTGCCGGCAAGGAATCCGGTAAGCCAGCAGACAATGGTATAAAATGTTGTGGCAGCTAAGGATACCATGTATTTTACCGCATAAATGCGGGTGCGGCTGTAGCCTCTTGCAATGATATTTTTTAAAGTGCCATTGGTGTAGTCGCTGCATACAAAGAGGGAAAGAAATATAGCCAGTACAATGGTAAAGTTGCTGGAAGAAACTGCACCAACCAGCATATAGATGCCGGTATAAAGGAATCCATCGTCAGAAGCACTTACGGTTACGCCGCCAGCTTCCATATTTCCCTGTGATAAACTGTAAATCATCTTTAATGTTACTGCGGTCAGAAGAATTAATCCGATTAACACACAGCCACAGATGTAAAAAGCTCTTCTGACGGAATAATTTTCGAAATTCAAATCTAAATAATTGTCCCATATTAACCACCTATCCGTTTCATAAAGTATTGTTCAAGTCCTTCTGCATGCACCCAGAAACCATTTACCGCAACGTTCTGCTGAACCAGACGTTTGTTTAATTCAGCGGCTTCCTCAAGATGTGAGGAGAGAATCACCTGATTGCCGGCAATGCGAATTTGTTCTGCCGGGATAGTTTCTGCAAAAATAGCGGCTGTTTTCTGCACATCGTCTACTGTAAATATCAGTTTGTGCTGGCAGCGTTCATTCAATTCTGCAGCAGTAACTTCTTCAATCAGCATACCATCGTTGATGATTCCATATCTGGTAACTATTTTGGACAGCTCATCTAATAAGTGGCTGGAAATAAGAATCGTGATATTTTTCTCATGATTCAGCTTTAAAATCAAATCACGGACTTCCTTCATTCCGGCAGGGTCAAGACCGTTTACCGGTTCATCTAAAACTAAGAATTCCGGATTTCCTAAAAGTGCAATGGCAATGCCAAGACGCTGGCGCATTCAAGAGAAAATTTGCCGGCTTTTTTATTGCCGGTATCAGCAAGACCAACCAGAGAAAGGATTTCCTTAATCTCTGCATCCGTGCCACCGTAAATTAAGGAAAACTGCTTTAAGTTCTCGTAAGCGGTACAGTTTTTATAAAGTCCCGGTGCTTCGATTAAAGAACCGATTTTGCGTCTGGCTTTATCAAAGGCTCGCCGCCAAATAATTTGATTTCTCCTTTGGTAAGGGAAAGCAGTACCTAAGACAAGGCGCATGAAAGTTGTTTTGCCGGCACCGTTTTTTCCAATGAATCCGTAAATATCACCTTTGTGAATGGTCATATTTACATTATTTACAGCCATCTTCTTACCGAATTGCCGGGAAAGATTCGTTGTTTGCAATATTGTTTCCATAAACATATCTCCTTCTCTATTTGTATTACTACAATAATACACTAAGACAGTAATGTCAAGAAGAAAATTTTAAAAAGATGGACAGAAGGGGAAAAGAAGTGTACCCTTAAAAAGAATAATTTTTAGCAAAATTATGACGAATAATTCTTAAAAAACGCTTTACATCACCACTACTCTATGGTATACTAAAACACGTTCTGACGGTCGTTGGAACGTATCTGGCTCCGTGGTCAAGCGGTTAAGACATCGCCCTTTCACGGCGGTAACACGGGTTCGATTCCCGTCGGAGTCATTACACGAACGGAATATGAGGCATAAAAAATGTGCCACTGCATATACTGGAAGTGTTACAACAGAATATGGCGACATAGCCAAGTGGTAAGGCACGGGTCTGCAACACCCCTTATCACCAGTTCGAATCTGGTTGTCGCCTCTTTCAAGAGAATCTTTTTTATAGATTCTCTTTTTTTACGCGAGTAGCGAGAAAAATCGCATGCTTGCATGCAGATTTGGCGAGCACCGCGATAACTCGAGAAACTCGCAAAGCGTGTTTCTCGTAGTTGGCGAGCACCTTAAGAAACTTCAATACCATGCACCTGCAAAAATTCCTTCGCAATCTTCGAAAGGTGCCGGTCTTTGCTGATAATAAAAGCACTCATAATATAGAGGTTTTCATCGGAAATATATTTGATGCACATATCCTTAATTTCACGTATGTCCTCTTTCGTCAGGGAGACTAAGGCTACACTTCCAAAAGATCGTGCCCACTCAATGGCAGTGGTTTTCGGAGAAGTAATCATGGAAACATTCGGTGAAAGAAGATAGTGTCCAAAAAAGAAGCATAAACAATATCCAGACAGTCAAAAGGAATTGCCAGCGGGTAGTTGGCAAGGTCCGGGACAGAAAGCTTTCCTTTGATTTTAGCCAGGGGATGGTCTTTTGGAAACAGGGCAACAATATCCTCCCTTTCATAAGGATAAAGTGTAAGCGCACCATGTCCGGGCGCAGCAGAACGAATCAGACCAATCTCCGTAATTCCATTTAAGACATTCGAATAACAAATTCGCTTGGAATCTCATAAAAGTCATAATTTACTTTCGGGTGCTTTGCAATAAAGGCATCAAAAATTTGTGGAGAAAATAAGGAGAGTTACCGGCTGGAATTGAAATCTTCAACAGTTCAGAGAAGCCGGCTTTCTGATTCAGCAGTTCATTTCGTAAGCCCTCTTCCATCATGCAAATCTCTTTGGCACGTTTGTAAAAGATTCTTCCTGCATCCGTCAGCTCTAAAGAACGGTTTCCCCGGAGAAGAAGCTTCGCACCATAGGTTTTCTCAATATTTTTTAGCTGGTTACTCAAAGAAGGCTGTGCAATCAGAAGCTTAATTGGCAGCCGCTACGATACTGCCGCAATCTACAATGGTTACAAAGTTACGGTAGGAATCCAGTGTCATAATAAAATACCTCTTTTGTTTTGTAGGAATCATTTGAAAATATAATTTATGTGGTTTGTGGAGGGGATTGTAAAAAATATAAAATTTTAAATATAGTTCCGGGTATGCAGGGAAGATTATTTTTGATATGAAATGCCGCAGTTCTAAAGCACATGTTTTTCTTTCTGTTATCAAAACAGTCTTTCCAATGTTTGACATGATAGCTGCCCGGTTCGCCGAAGTACGGATGCATTTTAAGGGCTGTTAGGGGCACTTGAAATTTCGTCTGGCATCCGGCAACGCTGGCACAGGGAAGTGCCAGCGAGGCGCATATGAACATGGATGTGAATTTGCGCCGGTTGCCAGGCTTATTCAGTTATAGGTCGAAATTTTAGTGCCCCTTGCAGACATTATTCAGCATCCGTACTCGGCGGACAGAGCAGTTATCCTCTCTCAAAGCAATGGAAAGACAGTTTATAATCAAGAAAAACATGTAACTAAGAACTGCAGACATTTCATATCAGATAAAATGATCTTCCTGCATAACCGGCTAATTATATTGAAATAAAATATTTTTTCTTTACAATCTTCCTCCACACAATATAATAAAAAAATATTATAGAAACCAAGTAAAAATAGTATTTTTATTATAATACGATTTCTATTATAATGCAAATGTATGTAAAAGCAAAGGTGCAATACGGGGACGTGTTGTACCTTTCGTGTTTTTCATAGTTACAATACATCCGAAGGGGACAGAACATTCTCCGACGGATATATAATGATGGATAAGAGGATATAGATAAAATGGAACATTATGATTTAGAAGTATGTGGTCTGAAACGTGAACTGCCTTTTGTGAAACTGTCAGATGGAACAGCGTATGCAAGTTTTGTGGTAATCAGTGATACAGAGCTGATTGAGAAAGCAGGAAAGGAACTGGCGGCATTTGCCAATGGAGCGGAAATTATCCTGACCATTGAAGCAAAGGGAATTGCCCTGGCGTACGAGATTTCAAAGCAGCTTCATATGAAGGAATTTGTGGTAGTCCGGAAAAGCGTGAAGTCCTATGTGAAATCATTTATCCAGGATGCGGTGCATTCCATTACAACAGAGGGAAATCAGGGCATTTTTCTGGATGAAACGGATGCAGAGAAGTTAAAGGGAAAGAAAGTTGCAATTGTGGATGATGTGATTTCAAAAGGGGAATCCCTGGCTGCGGCAGAGCGTCTGGTGCAGAAAGCCGGAGGAGAGGTTTGCAGCAGGCTTGCAATTCTGGCAGAGGGAAAAGCGGCGATCGGACAGATATCACATTTTTACAGAAACTACCATTGTTTCAGAAAGGAAAAGAACCTATGAGCCTGTTGATTAAACATGCAGCAATTGCAGATGTATTGGAAAATGAGATAAAAAACTGGCGATATTTATATCAAAGATGGTCGTTTTGAGAAAAATTGCAGAGCATATTGATGCCAGTGAAACAGAAGAAAAAGGAGCATCTTACGGTAATCAATGGGGAAGGGCTTACTGCCCTGCCGGGATTAATTGACGCCCATACCCATGTGGAGCTTAGCATGTTAAGCAGTGCATCTTTGCAGAGGCACTGATACAAAAACGGAACCACAGCAGCAGTCTTAGACCCTCATGATGCAGTAAATGTCTTAGGACATAAAGGTGCAAAAAATATATGATGGAAGAGATGAAAGAAACAGAGCTTACACCGGTCTGGATGGCATCTCCCTGTGTTCCGTCAGCACCGGGATATGAAGACTGTTATGGACAGGTGATGCTTTCCGATGTCAAAGTGATGGTGGAAGAATATGGCATGTATGGAATTGCAGAAGCCATGGATTATAACCGGGTTATTGCAAAGGAAGCTTTTTAAAAGAAATCTTAGATTATGGAAAAGAAAAAGGTTTAAAAATAGACGGACATGCGCCGGGTGTATTGGGGAGCTGACTTAGATACCTATATTGCAGCAGGCGTAAGCTCCGACCATGAGAGTGTAACGGTGGAGGAAATGTTAGAAAAATTCAGGAAAGGAATGTATGTCATTATCCGCCGTGGCTCCTTAAAAAGAGCCTGCAAGTGCAAAAAGAATTCTTAGATAAAGCAGGAGACAGCGACCATATTTTACTTTCTACCGATGGCTGTATTACAGCAAAAAGATATGGCAGAGCATGGACATATGAACTATGCACTGGCGCAGATTGTGGAAGAAGGTGTGGAGCCGCTTCAGGCAATCAAGCTTGCTACGGTTTATCCGGCAGCAGCCTATGGCTTAAAGGACAGAGGTGTCATTGCAGAAGGATATCGTGCAGACATGATACTTGTGAAGAATTTAACAGACTTTAAGGTGCAGGATGTTATTGTAAACGGAGAAATTGCAAAGGCTTCTTATCCGCGAATGGATTATCCGAAAGAAGTGATCCATTCCATAAAGCGGGATGATTTAAAAGAAGGAGAACTTACGATTCCATTGCCGGAAGGCTGCATAGATGGCGAAGTAAAAGTCAATATTGTAAAAATCGTGGACGGAACCTTAGAGACAATTCACGAAGAGAGAAAGCTTCCGGTAAAGAACGGTGCACTCATTTTAGAGGATGACTTAATGTATTGTGCAGTAGTAGACCGCTACCGGAAAGATGGTTCCATCGGAATCGGCATCATCAGCCAGGCAGGAGCACTGCAGGGAGCATTTGCCGGTTCGGTAGGACAGGATACCCAGAATCTGATTGCATTTGGAACTTCTCTTTCGGATATGACGCTGGCATTTAATCAGGTCATTGCAAAACAGGGTGGTCTTTCTTATGTAAGGGATGGAGAAGAGAAACAATTTGTGGGACTTCCGGTACTTGGCATTTTAAGTCAGAAGCCAATGGATGTATTTGTAGAGGAAACAGATAGACTTTTAGCTGATTTGTGGGAACATGGCTGTATTCTTAAGAATCCAATCCTCACTATGAGTCTTCAGATTTCCCTTGCTGTTATTCCGGAGATGGCAATTACCAACCGGGGATTATTGGATATTATAAATAATCGATTTATTCCAGTTTGTGAACTGGTTTAAATAAAACAAAAGAAAGGACGTTTATTATGGAAAAGTTTTTCAAACTGAAAGAAAATGGTACCAGCGTAAAAAATCGAGTTTATTGCAGGTATCACAACATTTGTTACCATGGCTTACATCATCATGGTAAATCCGGCAATGCTTGCCACACCTTTTTGAAGGAACCGATATGTATGATAAGGTATTCAACGGCGTATTTTTTGCCACCTGTCTGTCCGCATTTTTAGGAACCTTCTTAATGGGAGTTCTTGCCAAATTGCCGTTTGCCCAGGCACCTGGTATGGGAATGAACGCATTCTTTACTTACACCGTAATGCTTGGCATGGGTTATTCCTATGAAGCATCACTGGCAATGGTATTCATTTCCGGTGCATTATTTATTCTTCTGATTACTTTATGTTCCTTCCGGGAAAAAAATTGTAATGGCAATTCCGAAAAATATAAAAGTTGCCATATCAGTGGGTATCGGATTATTCCTTGCATTTATCGGCTTCAGGATGCCGGTCTTATTGTAGGAAATGAAAGCACCATGGTATCTTTGGTGGATTTCTCTACTTTCTCTGAAAATCCGGTGGCTTGCTGGGGCGCAATTTTAGCCTTCTTTGGAATCGTACTTACCACCGTTCTTTATAAGAAAAAAGTAACCGGTTCTATTTTAATCAGTATTTTTGTAGTAACTATTCTTGGAATTTTCACCGGAAATACGGTATTTGATGGTTTTCAGATTAACTTCGGTGCCCAGGTAAAAGATTTCGCAGATGTTTCCTTATTCGCATGCTTCCGCGGTTTCCGGAATTATTTATGGGAAGCTCGGTAGGACAGGCAATTTTAACTTTAATCATGCTGATTATCACCTTCTCCATGGTTGACATGTTTGATACGATTTGGAACCTTAATCGGAACTGCAAAATCCGCAAATATGTTAGATGAAGATGGAAATATCCCAAATGCAAAGAAGAGCCTTCTCTGTGATGCAATCGCAACGGTAGGCGGTTCTATATTTGGTACTTCCACCGTTACCACTTATGGTGAATGTATCTCCGGAATCAGCGTAGGAGGAAGAACCGGACTGACTTCTGTATTTACAGCAATCATGTTCTTAGCGGCAATCATCTTTGCTCCGTTTGTAAGCATCATCCCATCCTGTGCAACAGCACCGGCATTAATCTTCGTAGGTGGTCTTTTGTTAAGTGCCATCAAAGATATGGAATTTGATGATGTATCTGAAGCAATTCCGGCATACTTGGCATTAATCATGATGCCGCTTACCTACTCCATCGCAAACGGAATTGCCGTTGGATTGATTGCTTATACATTAATTAAAATCTTTACCGGAAAGTTCAAGGAGTTAAACATTATCACCGTGGTATTATCCGCACTCTTTGTTATCCGTTATCTGATGATTTCCTTATAATCTTTTGAAGAATTGCATAAGAAAAGCGCAGGGCAATGAATGCTCTGCGCTTAAATTTTTTCGCTATGTAATAATTCTACTGTGGCTGATTTGGATTCTGCTGTTCTGGCTGCTGATACTGCTGCTGACCATTGAACTGCTGTGACTGTCCGTTGAACTGCTGCTGTCCGTTGAACTGTTGCTGTCCGTTAAACTGCTGCTGTCCGTTAAACTGCTGCTGTCCATAATAAGCCTGCTGTGCCTGATTTACCTTTGGAGCTACAATGCCGTAAGCCCAGTTTGCAAGTCCGTTTAATCCAGGAACGTTTGCTTCGTTTCCTTTGGCTGTGTTTACAAGAGCCATGATACAGAAAATCAGAACTACAAGGCTTACAATACCATCGATGACAGAAATTGCTGTTCCCCATACAGAACCCATAAGAGGTATCTGGTATAAGAAATCGAAAATGCCTAAAATACCGTCCACGATGTTGGCGAAGATGCATAAGAAAAATGCCTGGATTACCTGACGGGAAGCCCACTCATTTTTCTCGACAATGAGAACAAAGCCAACCAGTAATGCAAGAACAGTGCTGTATCCTAAGAAAGCAAGGATAAAAGCTGCTACTGCATAAAATGATAATCTGATACCTAATTTACCTTTTTCCATTATATTTGTTCCTCCTGAAATAGTTTAATATTTTACAACATATAAGTATACCGTTCTTAGGAGAAAAAGGCAAATGGATTCAGGAAAGAATAAGCAAAAAAGAGGTAAAATGCAGGAGAAAAAACTGTGAATTCTCTCTTGACGGATTCGCACAGCTTTGGTAAACTATATGAGTGTGAATTGACATAATTAAATATGAGGCGTCTTAGCCAAGTGGTAAGGCACGGGTCTGCAACACCCTTATCGCCGGTTCAAATCCGGCAGACGTTTTTAAAGAGAACCGAAGAGGTTCTCTTTTTTTTAATAGTAGTTGTAATAATGAAAGTATGCAGAAATGAAATCCCGGAAAAGCCTATTATAATAAAAGCTGCTAACACATATCCGGTTATTTTTGGTAACAATATGGGAATAGAAACTGGTAGTGCATTTATGCAAATACATAAAAAAGTAGCTGGAAGATATTTAAAAGTCAATATAACTGCATTTTTTACGGTATATTTTAAAGTAGTTCTGTATTGATCCGGAAGAAAAAAATGCATAAATAAGAAATCCCTGCAATAACAACAAAATAAGAAATTGTATACAGAGAGTGAGAGACCTGAAAAAGGTTTCTGGCATAAAAGGTAAAATGTATAAGTTAATCAGACAAAATATAAATAAAATCATTACAGGTAGCCAAAGAAGAATATTCTGCTTTAAATTTTTTTCTCCAAAAGAAAAAAATAAGTTCTTGCAATATAGGATTCTGTATTTTGTGAAAGTTTTAAATTTGTTTGATAAAGGGCGTAAAAAGATACCCCGATTGTAATGATAGGAAGGGGATGTAATAATGAATAAAAAATTTAAAGCAATTAAACTGGTAAATTTGTTGATAAATCGAAAAAAATTTACCATCAAGTGAAAAGAAGTTTTCCATAGTATAATATCCTTTCAAAATTAATTCTATATTGTGGAATCCCGGATAATAAGTTTTGTTTTATATTCCATATATGAATGAGGAGAGTTTGGATATTGTATCCGCTCTAACATCTGGCGGGCTGCAGCAATACCAAGGTATTTTTTTGGAGTCTGTATTGTAGTGAGAGAAGGCGTAATCCTTTCAGAAGCAGGAATATCATCAAATCCTACTGCACTTACATCTTTTGGAATCTGATAACCCAAAAAATTGAAGAGCATATATTAATTGGATTGCTGTATGGTCATTCCCGCAAATAAATACATCCGGAACAGAAGCCATCTTTTGTAATTTTTTAACGACTGTCTGAAAGTCCTGAAATTCATCAGAAGTTTCTGTTAATAAGCAATGTTTCCGGTCTATTGCGTTCCAGGTGATTATCAGAAAGACATTCTTGTAATGCATCAAAACGTTCCTGAAAACCTCGTCCTACATTTGCGGAATAAATATCTCCAACAAAGGCAAAACGCTCGGCACCCTTGGAAATTAAATAATTTACAATCCGGTGAATATTTTTTTGTTCTCCATAGTAACAATATCTATCATATCTAAAACAGGATTATAATCCTTTGGTAAATCAACAGTAATAATTGGAAGATTATATTGTAACAATGCATTGCAGATAGCCCCATCACAAATTTCCACTAGAATAATACCTTTAATGGAAGGATCTTTTTAATGCAGTAGGAAAATCCATTTTTTTCAAATCACTTTCAGACATGATTCCAATTACAAGATGATAATGTGCATTAGATAAGATGGATTCAATACCTGTTAAAACCGCAGTCCAGAATTCAGAGTCTGGTGCATAGGTTTTGGTAAGAAACAGGATAGAACCATTATTCACATTAGATGGAGAAGTAACATCTCCCGATTCGGAAAAAAGTTCTTTGTTTATGTTATTGTAATTCAGTTCTCTGGCTTTATTTAAAACCCGCTGTTTTGTTTTCGAAGAAACTTCATTACTGTTTTTTAAAGCTTTAGCAACAGTATTTCTGGATAAGTTTAATTCTTCGGCTAATTGTTTAATCGTGCATTTCATACTTCTACCTCCAGATTTATTGTAACACTTTATATAAAAATAAAGGAAGAAGAAAATGTGCGAAAAAAAATAAAAATGCACGAAATGCACAAAATAACAATGAAAAGATGTATAACATGTATAAAACAACAGTTTTATTATGTAAAAAAAAAATAGAAAATGATAAAATTGAGAAAGCTATGTTGAAAATAAATAGTGCATATGCTACAATTTAAGCATAAAAAGAACGAAAAAAACGTGCAAATAGTGCAAAGAGAGGTGCGTATGAAAAAAAATTATTGTACAGACCAAAAGATGCATGGGTTGGAGATTTAATACCATATTTATGAAAATGGAACTTTTTATGGTTATTATCTGCATGATCCAAGAATCAGGGACAAGGAGTATGCAGAAGAAACTACCTGGCATCTTGTAACAACAAAAGACTTTGTAAATGTGGAATACAAAGGGGAAGCAATCAAGAGAGGAGGAGATGACAAGCCAAATAAGAATGCTTACACTGGTTCCGTAATAAAAGACAAAGAAAATCTTTATCATGCATTTTTTACTGCGTATAATGAAGATATAAAAAATTAATGGAAAAAAGTGTACAGTCTGTAATGCAGGCAGTAGGAACAGATTTAGAACATCTTAATACGGTAGAAGAATTTTTGTTTGTTTCTGATGGAAAGCAATATGAAGAATTTGACTGGCGGGATCCATTTGTATACTGGAACGAAGAAGATGAATGTTATGACATGCTTCTGGCTTCAAGAATTAAAGGAGGAGGTGAATTAAGGGGAGGCTGTATTGCATTGTGTAAGTCAAAAGATTTGAAACAATGGACCTATGAAAAACCGTTTTATGATCCCCTGGCATGTATATCACCATGGAATGTCCTGAAATTTTCAAGATGGGGAAATTACTGGTATCTGGTATTTTCTCCACTTTTTTCGGATCGATTTACTACACATTATAGAATTTCGAAAAAGTCCAAACGGACCATGGGAAATTCCTGAAGATGATGTCTTTGACACAAGATCAGATTATGCAATCAAAACCGCATCAGATGGACAGCGAAGATTTGCTTTCGGATGGATAGCGAGCAAATATGGAAATACTGATTTTGGTCCATGGGAATGGGGCGGAACAATGGTGTTCCATGAATTGATTCAGAATCCGGAAGATGGAACATTAAAAGTCCGGGTTATTCCAGGTGTGAAAGAGTTCTATGATGAAGTACAGGATTTTGAAACCAGCAGCAGGCTATAATAGCCGGATAACAAAGACAGAAAAATGGAATTCATGTAATGAAAGTGATACCTGTAGGCTCCGGTGTCTATGAAATTCCGGAAGATTGCTTTTCAATTGAAATGGATGTCTGTGTAAAGCGGGGACATGAATTTGGAATTGCGTTACATGTGGATAAAGAACTCGAAACGGGTTATTTTCTTACGTATGAACCCTAAAAATCAATTAGTTGCATGGGATATGTGGCCAAGAGGAGAACAGGGAAGATATCAGTGGCAGATAAAGGGAGATGTTCCTTATCAGATAGAAACTGCAAGAAAACTGCCAAAAGCGGAAGAATATCGAGTTCACATCATAAAAGAAAAAAGATATCTGCGTAGTGTATATTAATGATGAAATTGTTCTTTCGACCAGGATGTATAATCATAAAGATGGTTATGCAGGTATTTATGTAGTACAAGGCAATGTAAAATTAATTCAATATAAAGAAAAAAGGAGCGAGTAATATGAGGAAAAAAGATAATTAGTGCTATGTTGGCATTGTGTATGGCTGGTAGCTTATTAACAGGATGTGGGACGTCTGCTGATGCAGGAAAGAAAAGTGAAGACAGCGGGGACGTTACTACCGTAAAATGGTTTACATCAAGACCGGTTGACGGAGCAATTGATCAGGTAATGCATGAAATCGCAGATGAATACAGTGAGAAGATGGGTGGAAAATGGAAGATTGAATTTGAAACTACAGCTGATAGACCATCATATTTGCAGAAACTGAAAACATTGATTGCAGGTGGAAACATGCCGGATATCATTGATATTGACGCAGATCCGTATTGCCAGGAACTGGTTGATGCAGGAATGCTTGTAGATGTAAAAAAAAATTCCTGAAGGATAATGGTAAATATGATAGTTTTTATCCGACTGCTCTGAAATATCAGGAATTTACAGACGGATCAATGTATACACTTCCATTGGAATATCATGTTGAAATGACCTGGTATAATAAAAGGAAATTTTTGACAAATATGGTTTATCAGTACCGAAAACTATGGATGAGTGGCTGGATGTATGTAAAACGTTGAAGGAAAATGGAGTAACACCAATTTCGGTAGATGGTGTTGACAGATGGCCGGTACAGAGATATCTGGCAATGATGCCGTTTAGAGAATCTGGTAACGATTATATTATCAATCTTCGTGATGGAAAAAAAAAAATGGCCGGAGATGAAGGTAAAGAGGCAGCAACATTCATGAAGAATATTGGACAGTATTTTAATGATGGATTTGCAGCAACGGATTATGCAACTGCACAGTCGATGTTCCTGGATGGAAAATCCGCAATGTACTACATTGGTGATTGGGAGATTGCAGCTATGCAGGACGCTTATAAAGCTGGAAAAATAGATTATTTCTATCTTCCAACTATCGAAAACGGAAAAACAGATGCAAGTGAATTTTGCGTAAACTCTGGAATCGGAATGGCATTCAATGCAAAAACATTTGATGCAAAAACCAAAGACTTTATACTTTACGTACTGGATAACTATGGTAAAAAATATGCAGCAAAACAGCAGATGTCACCAATCAAAACAGAACTTCCGTCAGATGTAGAATTCTCAGATCTGTATCTTAGAATTCGTGATGATATGGATAAAACAGGTGCGCAGTTCCTGAAACCATGGGATACATATCTGGATGCAGATACTAATACAACTATGCAGGATAATTTATTGCTTCTTGCATCCGGGGATATGTCAGTTGATGATTTCTGCAAACTGATAGATGATTCTATTGCAACCAACGCGAAAAAACTAAGGATGTTTGATGTCGTGGGAGAAGACTCTCCCAGACATCCTGTATTTAAAAACCATGGAGGGCAATATGGGCGTAATTAAGAACAAAAAATGGTTTTTTATATTTTTATTACCTGGACTGTTATTTTATATTTTGTCAGTTTTTTATCCAATTGAAGAGTCTATTAGGCTAAGCTTTATGGAATGGAACGGAATTGGTGATAAAACTTTTGCAGGTCTGCAAAATTATGTTACAATGTTTCATGATCCAACATTTTATAAAAATCATTTTTAAACAATCTGATTTATCTTCTTATTGTGGTAGTTATGCAGCTTGGAATCGGACTTGTTTTTGCTGTATTACTGACTTTTATGAAAAAACATGTGACATTTGTTAAGACTTTATACTATGTTCCTTGTATTATCACAACTGTAGCTATCGCACAGCTGTTCAGAAGTATGTATGCAACAGAACCTATGGGGCTGATAAACCAGTTTTTTCAGGCTATAGGAATGGAAGGAATGGTTACTTCCTGGCTGGCAAATATTCACACTGCACTTATGGCAGTGTCAGTGCCAGAAGGCTGGAGATTTACAGGAATGTATATGGTTATTTTTTATGCAGCGTTAATTTCGCTTGATCCATCTGTATACGAAGCAGCAAAAGTCGATGGTGCAACAGATTTCCAAATTCTGTTAAAAATAAAACTTCCATTGATTAAGGATATTATTCTTCTGACTCTTACTATGTGTTTGACAGGTGCGCTGAGAGGATTTGATATTCCATTTCTTCTTACAAGTGGAGGACCGGGAAATGCAAGCGAGCTGCTCTCTACATACATGTATAAGAAAGCATTTTCCAATAACCAATATGGTTATGGTAGTGCTCTGGCAGTGTTTATCATTATTGAAAGTATGTTGGTGGTATTTATACTTCGTAAAATATTTTCAGAGCGGAAGGAGTGTAAAGAATCATGAAAAAAGAAAATTGGAAAAATTGTATTTGCGATAGTTATTCTTGCCTTTCTGCTTATTCAGGTTTATCCTATAATATGGCTTTTTATGGCAAGTGTTAAGCCGACGATAGAATTGTCTACAACGCCGTTTGCTTTGCCGAAAGTGGTGACATTTGAAAACTTCATAAAGGTATTTTCAGATGGAAAAATAGGCATTTATATGTGGAATAGTTTAAAAGTAACGGGAATCTCACTGATTCTGATTATTTTTCTCAGTTCGACAGTAGGCTATGCATTGTCAAAATTCAGAATACGTGGAAAAAAACAAATTTATAAATTTTTTACGTTCGGAATCATGGTGCCAGTACAGATTACATTGATTCCACTGTTTATTTTCTATAGTAAAATGGGAATCTTGAATACAAGTTTTTCACTGATTTTACCACAGGTTGGATTTGCTCTTCCTCTGGCTGTGATGATGTTTGTAAGTTTCTATGATTTTGTTCCGATGAGCTGGTTGAGGCGGCTATTGTAGATGGATGTAATCCCAGGTGTTACATTTATAAAAATTGTGTTTCCATTGGCACGAAATACAATAATTACAATTGCTTCCATGTATAGTATTCTGATTTGGAATGACTTTATTTTTGCAAATACATTTATCAGTGACAGTAATGCAAAAACAGTTGCAATGGGATTGAAGGATTATGTGGGAGCATTTGGTAATGTAGACTGGGGTTTAACATTTGCAGCTATCGTTATATCTATACTTCCACCACTTATTATTTATTTTGCACTTAATAAATGGGTTACTGCAGGTATGACAATGGGAGCAACTAAAGGTTGATAAATAGAATGATATTAGGAGGATATGAAATGATATTTCCGGGAGATATCTCAAAGATGCCCTATCTGACACATGGGAAAAGCAGAGCAATTAATGCTGAGAACAGGACAGGAGAAAAAGGAAAAGGCGGGATGGCAGCCAGCCCGCTTGGACCTTCACGTAAGGGAAGCCCGTGTTTGAATAATATTCAACCGGGACAGGAAGAATTTTTGGCAGATATTGAGGGACCAGGTGTGATACAGCATATATGGATAACTGTTGACAGTAAGACCTCGGAAGGTGACTGTTTTGTACTGAGGGATCTGATTATGCGAATGTACTGGGATGGAGAAGAGAATCCGTCGGTAGAAGTGCCATTGGGTGATTTCTTCTGTTGTGGATTTGGACAGGAATGTATTGTGAATTCTGCTATTATAACTGTTGTTCCATCGCGAGGACTTAATTCTTATTTTGCAATGCCATTTCATAAAAACATGCTCGCATTACTATTGAGAATCAGCATAAAAAGAATCCCATACCGGCTATTTTTTTATCAGATTGATTACTGTTTGTATGCTTCACTTCCTGCAAATACCTCCTATTTTCATGCTCAGTGGAGAAGGCAGGCAATCACTGAAATTGGGAAAAGATTATGTTATTGCAGATGGAATAAAAGGTAGTGGTCATTATATCGGTACATATATAGCATTGTCTACACTTCAAAGATATTGGTGGGGAGAAGGTGAAGTCAAGTTCTATATAGATGGAGATGAAGAATATCCGACAATATGCGGAACGGGAATGGAGGACTACTTCGGCGGATCCTGGAGTTTTGCCAAACATGAAAACGGAAAAACGATAGAACAGACATATACAACTCCTTTTCTTGGATATCCATATTATTCAAGGCATGATGATCTGGTAAATAATTTATATCATAATGATGATTGTCCGCCAATGCGCGGTTTTTATCGCTGGCATGTCATGGATCCAGTATTTTTTGATGAGGAGCTTAAGGTTACTGTGCAACAGATTGGTGTTGGACATAAAGGTTTATTTGAACGTCAGGATGATTTGTCAAGTGTGGCATACTGGTATCAGAAGGAACCACATAATGTTTTTTTTCAAAGCTTCCTGAGAAAGAAAAAAAGATGGCCAAGATAGAAAAGGGAGCAGAAAGGTCAATTGATGTCAAAGGAAAAAATGCTTCAGGAAATTGAACGGGCACAAATAGTAATTAATCAGAATAAAGAAAAAGTTTCACAGGGAAAAAAAATGAGGCAGAAATACCACTTTATGGCAGAAACGGATGGATCAATGACCCAAATGGGTTGATATATTTTAAAGGAAAGTATCACTTTTTCTATCAATATAATCCATATCAGAGTTTTTTTGGGAAAATATGCACTGGGGACATGCTGTCAGTGAAGATATGATTCATTGGGAGTATCTTCCGGTTGCATTAGCACCAAGTGAACCTTATGAAGATCATTTGAAGGGTGGATGTTTTTCCGGAAGTGCAATTGAATTTGACGGAAAGCTATATTTAATATACACAGCAGCAACGAATCATGGAAATGGATTTGTCCAGACACAGTGTGTTGCTTATAGTGAAGATGGTATTCATTTTGAAAAATATGAAAAAAATCCAGTTTTAACAGCACCGGAAGGAATTTCGCCAGATTCCTTCCGGGATCCCAAGGTATGGAAACACGAAGACAGCTATTATATGGTATGCGGAGCTTCAAAAATCAAAAAGGACAGGCGTTATTGTATCGCTCGGAAGATTTGATACATTGGACATTTATAAATGTATTAGCAGAAAGCAGGGGAGAATGGGGAACCATGTGGGAATGTCCTGATTTCTTTCGTATAGGAAACCGGTATGTTTTAACTTTTTTCACCTATTGGTGCAGGAGAGGACTTGTGTGTATTTAACCGGTTCGTTTGATTATGATACCGGCAGGTTTGATTATGATGTTTCAGGAGGAGAAATTGATTGGGGTTTTTGATTATTATGCACCACAATCATTTCAGGCACCTGATGGAAGAAGAATTATGGTTGCATGGGCAAATGAATGGGAATGGATGCCGTTTTTTTAAAGACTGGGGACCGACTTACAGGGAAGACTGGTGCGGATTCTTCAATTTTCCGCGCGAAGTTAATATGACCAAAAGTGGAAGATTGAGTTTTGTTCCGATACGGGAGTTAAAAAAAATATAGAAAAAAAACTGGTAAATATGTTCAGGACAAGTTGGTGATTTGTGATTCGCAACAAGAGTTAAAATCAGATGATGGAATAGCATTTGAGCTGAAATTTAATATAAATTTACGAGCGAGCAATGCACAGCAATTACTTGTAAAATTAAGATGCGATGAAATAAATCAAACAGTTTGTATATTTGATTTGAAGAATGGAGAATTAAAAGTAAATCGTAATAAGGCAGATGGATGGAGTAAAGGGATATCACACAGTATACTCTTTTTAAAAAGAAAAGGATGTATTAGATGTTCATATTTTATCTGATCAAAGTTCCTTAGAATTATTTACTGATAATTATCAAAATAATCATTCTATGAATGTATTTGCGGGAAATGAACAAAATAAAATATATTTTCAGGCAGTAGAAGGAAGTGTTGTGCTGGAAAATGTAGAAGTGTATGGAATTGAACCGTGAAAAAATGAATTTCATTTCATGGTATGATGATATAGAAGAAAAGGAAATGATAAACCAGTTCAGAAAAGAACTGGTTTCATTTCTATAAAAAAAACCAAAAGGAAGAAATATAGGAGGGATCGTAATATGAAAAAAGAGCTTTGATGTTATTGCATTGGGAGAATTATTAATTGATTTTACGATGAATGGACAGAGTGAACAGGGGAATGATTTGTTTGAAGCATGCCCTGGTGGAGCGCCATGTAATGTTCTGGCAATGTTAAATGAAATGGGAAAGAAAACAGCATTTATTGGCAAAGTTGGAAAAAGACCAGTTTGGAAAAATTGCTTCGAAATACGTTAAATGATATTGGAATTGATACCTCCAATCTTTTTACAGACAGTACTGTAAATACAACACTTGCATTTGTACATACGTTTCCGGATGGTGACCGTGAGTTCTCTTTTTATCGTAATCCGGGTGCTGATATGATGCTGACAGAAGATGAAATTAATACAACATTTATTTCCCAGGCAAAAATTTTCCATTTTGGAACGTTATCTATGACACAGGATAGTGTAAGAGCTGCAACAAAGAAAGCGGTTAAAGCGGCAAAGGAGAGTGGAGCACTCATTTCATTTGATCCAAATTTAAGGGAACCTTTGTGGAGTTCATTAGAATTAGCCAAAGAACAGATGAATTATGGATTTAGTCAATGTGATATATTGAAAATCTCTGATAATGAGATTCAGTTTGTTACTGGAAAAAGAAGATTATGATGAGGGAATCAGATGCCTTCAGGAAAATATCAGATACCACTCATTCTCTTAACAATGGGAAAAAGAAGGAAGCCGCGCTTATTATAAGGGAATGCGTGTGGAATGTAGTGGATTTTCTGTAAAGACAATCGAGACAACAGGTGCAGGAGATACGTTTACGGAAGTGTGCTGAATTATCTTCTGGAACATGATTTTAATAATTTGACAGAAAAGCAGTTGGAGGAACTTTTAAAGCTGGCAAATGCAGCGGCAGCTATAGTGACAACCAGAAAAGGTGTTATCCGTGCAATACCAAAAAAAAAGAGTGAAATAGAAGAACTGCTTCAAAGGAATATGTTATAATTTATAAAAAAAAGATTTGGACAATAAAAAAGAGCTGTGGCACAGTCAGAGGTTGGGTCGGTCAGCTCTTTTTTTTTTTGTAACCTTTTCCCATCCTCACTTGTATATATAGTGAAAGGCCTTTTAAACAGAAAAAGAAATATGAGGATCGCTCATGAGAATAGCAACTGAGGTATTAGTGGAAAAGTATAAAGACCATTTATTTGCAGCGGGGCTTTCAATGTCTGTAAAAATGCAGCAGATGCCGATGATGTGGTGCAGGATACTTTTCTTCAATATCATACAACCAACAGACAATTTGAAAATGAGCAGCATATCAGAGCATGGCTCATTCGGGTGGCAATCAATAAAGCAAAGAACATCAATCTTTCTTTCTGGCGGCAGAAGGGTGTGCCGTTAGAAGAATATATGGAGACACTGACATTTGAGACACCAGAAGCCCAGACACTGTTTACAGAAGTCATGAAGCTTCCAGAGAAGTATCGAATCGTCATACATTTATTTTATTATGAGGATTACACCATCCGGGAAATCGCGAAGATTATGAATGTGACAGAAAGCAACGTGAAGGTCAGGTTGACGCGTGGTCGCAGACTGCTCAGAAATGTATTAAAGGAGGAATGGGAAAATGACAGATAAAGAAAGATATAAACAGGCTTTTTTCTTCTTTGCATGCCTCCGGACATATTTCTTTTGGAGGTCAATATGAATCATAATAGAAAATTTCATCCAACACGTAAATTAATCGCAGCAAGTGCCTGCGCCATATTGTTGTTAGGTGGCAGCAGTGCCTATGCAACGTATCATTTCCTAAGTCCGTCACAGATTGCGGATGAAGTAGCGGACAATGGAGCATTGAGCCGGGCATTTGCCGGAGAGGATGCGGTAAGCGTCAATGAGACGCAGCAGAGCAATGGCTATGATATTACCTTATTAGGACTGGTGTCCGGAGAAAAATTAGAGCTTTGTGTACCACAGGAAACTCGGGAAAATGTCAGCAAATCACATACTTATGCAGCTGTTGCAATTGCAAAAAAGTGATGGAACCGATATGGAATACCGTAATTTTTTGTGGCACCGTTAATCAATGGCGTGTCTGTTTTGGATGCCAATGCAGCAACCATGGATGAGACACTTACCTGGTTCTGTAAAGATGGAGTTCTTTATGAGCTGATAGAATGTGATGATTTGGAAATATTTGCAGACCGCGGTGTGTACAGTTGGGAATTGTGGACAGCTTGGGAGCGAAACGGCTGCATTTCGAATGGACAATGAAAGTGGCTCTTACCGTAAAGTGGAAGACTATGCTGGCACAATTGCACTTTTCATCCTGCCATTAGATACCACTAAGGCAGACCCGGCGGCAGCGGAGGAGTACCTTAAGAAGTTTTTGAAGAAGCTGCGGCAGGAGCTGAGGCAGGAGCTGAGGCAGCAGATACGGAAGGAACTGCCGGCAGAGCAGAAGTCAGCGTAATTACCGGAGCAGAAAGTAAAGCTGCAGCAGGCGATATGAATCAGCAGGTCAGAGATTTCGTGGATGGAATTACAGCAGATAATTTATCGGATTATTTTGAAATCGTAAAGGATTATCCGGTATTTTCTGCTACACCGGACGAAAATGGCTGGGTAGATTTTGGAACACAGTATATTGAAAAAGAAGATTATGTTGCAAATGGCGGAAGCGGCGAAGTTTCCAACTGGCTTGCAGAGGATGAATATTTTAGCGTCAATGCAATTACCATGTCAGGAAACGATGGAAAAGAAGATGCTTCCACACTTCGGATTTCCGTTGTTTTCCGCAATGAAGACGGAAGTCTTACAGAAGCATTGTATCAGATCAAACCGGACTGCGTCGATTTGATAAAGTAAATTTAGTAAAGATATGACATAAAAAAGAGGTTGTTACACCGGATAGATTTTTCCCTAAAAAAATCCGGCTGTGGCAGCCTCTTTTTAAAATGCATTTTCTTATGATAAGATTATGGCAAAAATGAGAGCATTGCAAAGGTCTATGATTCCATAGATGAAGTTTTTGTGGATGATGAAGTGGATATTATTTATATCACAACGCCCCACAATACTCATTATGAATTTATGAAAGCCGGAAGAGGTTGTGAGCCAGAGAAAGGTATCACCAACTGGTTCAGACGAGCAGGCAACCATCTTATTAAAAAAAATGATTCAGACCAGATGGCAACAGTTGCGCTTTCCATGCATTCCAAGCAGCCAAAGCGGGCAATGATAAGCTGTGAAAAGGTGTTTTTATAGCTTTCAGGTATTTATAAAAAAACACTCATGGTTACAGGTTAAGGAAATCGTAAGAATTCGAACATTGACGTAATACATGATATTGATTAAGATGGAATAAGATGAGAAGTAAGGAAGTTAAAGAAAATGGAAGCTTATAGTAAAGATACTTATTTCATGAATATATTAAAACAGGTTGAGGCAGAAACCAGAATTTTGCAGTCCAAGGAGCATATCCAGCATGGAACCACCACGGTATATGAGCATTGTGTTCAGGTGGCATATGAAAGTTACCTTTTTGCAAAAAGAACATCAGCTTCAGGTAGAAATGGAGCAGCTGATCCGGGGTGCATTGCTTCACGATTATTTCTTATATGACTGGCATAACCAGCTGACGCCGCATCATCTGCATGGATTTTTTCCATCCGGGTGTAGCATTGCGGAATGCCAGCATGGATGTGGAATTAACTCCGATAGAGCATGACATTATCAAGAAGCATATGTTTCCGCTGACACTGGTGCCGCCGAAATACTTGGAAAGCTGGATTGTCTGCTGGATTGATAAGAAATGTTCTACCAGAGAGACCTTACAGCGCAGATGCAGGGAGGAAGTATGTTAGTACAGGTAAGAGAATTTATGGGCACATGCGGAAATGTGTTCCTGCATTTTTGGTAGCCGGCAGAATTTATTTCCTTTGGTTTGTGATTTACAGTGCAGCAGGATGGCTTTATGAATCTACCATTTGCTCCCCAGATAAAATATCATAAATTTATCAACCGTGGCTACTTAAGAGGTCCGTGGATTCCGATTTATGGAGGGAGCAGTGCTTAATTACTGGCTCATCGGCTGGATTGGAAATGTGCCGGCAATCTTTGCGGCAGCCATGTTTACCTCCGGCGTAGTAGAGTATATTACTTCTTATGCGATGGAGCGTATGTTCCACAAACGCTGGTGGGATTATACCAGATACAGATATAATCTGAACGGGAGAATCTGTCTTTATGGCTGCATCATATTTGGAATCGGAAACGTGATACTGCTCCGTTTCGTTCATCCGGTAATCATGCAGCTTACCGCAGCAATTCGGAGCTGGTGCTCACCAGAGTGGTACTTTTTCCTATATATTCTCTTTGTAGTTGATGTGGTTTATACGACCGTACATATGGAAACCGTCCGTGCAAGAATGGAAAAGCTGGCACGGCAGATGCGGGACCGGAAAGAATGTTACCTTTTATATGGCAGGGGAGCAGAAGGAGTACTGTAAAATTTACTTCGAAGAGAAGAAGGAGCGTTGCAGCAGCTTTGTAGAAGAACGGAAAGAACTGTGCGTTCAATATGTAGAAAGTAAAAGACCGGTTCCGGGGGTAGAAGCCTTCGGTACCGGTTTTATAAATATTTTACTTGTTTTCTTCAAGGGCATTTGTTACAATCAACACAAAGCATATATTCTGATTTTCAGTGGCGGAAGCCAATCTAAATTTCTGGTATCAATTCAATGAATTCTATGCTTTTAAATTCTAATTACAATTAACGAACGCATAGTGCATTGGATAGGTGGAATTTCAGAATCGGAAATGAGATTATGATAACAGTACCTGACAAATAAGTTTGAACGATATGAAAATTCGTTCTTACAAAAAGCCAATATATCATCCTGCTTTTCCGTGCATTATGGGAAAAAGGAGGAAACATGAAAACTTTAGAAGAACTGAATCTGGTGGATGACTTTCTGGTAAACAGCCTGACCAGCCACAAAATTTACGGGGAACAGTCGGCGAGGTACATTTTGGAATGCATTCTGCACCGGCAGATAGGAAAGCTTACGGTAGTGCCTCAGCGTTTCTTCTGTGGAGAGAATACGGAAACTCATGGGATTCGGCTGGATGTATATCTGGATGAAGAGAACGGAGAAATCTTTGATATAGAACCAGACCAGAATGATGGAAAAGAAGAAATCGTCGTATCACTGCCCCGAAGAGTTCGGTTTTACCATGCGAAGATTGACGCAGGCAATCTGACGGCAGGGGATACCTATGGGAGACTTCGGAATGTCATAGTAATTTTTATTACAACTTATGATCCCTTTGGATTGAATCGTATGGTGTATACAATCAAAAATGGATGTATCGAAGTACCGGAATTAGAATATGAGGATGGCGCACAGACGATATTCTTGTATACAAGAGGAAGGGAAGGAAACCCACCAGAGGAATTAAAAACAGCTACTGCATTACATGGAGCATTCATCCATAGAGAATGCTCCATCTGAAAACTTGAAAAAAAGTTACATCGGATGGTAACGGCAGTTAAGCGGGATGGAGAGGTAGGTCTTGCATATATGAAGAGTTTTGAGAGAGAAGAGCGGATTCGAAAACAAGGCGAAGCAGAAGGAAGAAAAAGCCGGACTGGAAGAAGGTAAGAAAGCCGGACTGGAAGAAGGTAAGAAAGCTGGTTTAGAAGAAGGCTTGCAGGAGGGAAAAGAAGTAGAAATCATAAAGCTCGGTAGTAAATTTGGAAAATCAGATGCCGAAATCCTGGCATTGCTGCAGGAAGAATTACAGATAACGGAAGAGCAGGCAAAACAGGTATTAGAAAAAGTATGGAAAGACTTTGATTTATAAAGCGATAAGATTCAGAAAGAAATAGCGAGTTATAGGACAAAAAAAAAGAGTTGTATCGGAACGTCCATCAGGACAAATCGGTACAACTCTTTTTGGCTTTTATAGATTATTTCATTACAATTTTACAGAATTTCTTCTTTCCACGTTTCAGAACAAATTCTTCTGCATTTTTGATATCATCCGGAGTATATGTGGTCTTGATGTCGGTTACTTTTTCGCCGTTGATGGTAACACCACCCTGCTCTACGGCACGACGTGCCTCGGAACGGGAAGCACAAAGTCCGGCAGAAACAAGAAGTCCCATGATATCGATAACGCCATCGCGAAGGTCTGCCTCTGTAATTTCAGCAGCAGGCATATCTGCATGATTGCCGCCGGAGAATAATGCTCTTGCACTCTCCTGTGCTTTTTGGCTTCCTCTTCGCCGTGAACCAGATTGGTCAGTTCGTAGCTAAGATTTCTTTTTGCCTGGTTCAACTGGCTGCCTTCCCATTTATCCATTTCGTCAATCTGCTCTAATGGCAGGAAGGTTAACATACGCAGACATTTTAATACATCTGCATCGGAAACATTTCTCCAGTACTGGTAGAAGTCAAATGGAGAAGTCTTATTCGGGTCCAAGCCATACGGCACCGGACTGTGTTTTTCCCATCTTTTTTCCCTCAGAATTTAAAAGAAGGTTGATGGTCATAGCGTAAGCGTCTTTTCCGAGTTTACGGCGGATCAGCTCGGTACCACCTAACATGTTGCTCCACTGGTCATCTCCACCAAACTGCATATTGCAGCCATATTTCTGGTATAACATGTAAAAGTCGTAGCTCTGCATGAGCATGTAGTTGAATTCCTAAGAAGCTTAAGCCTCTCTCCATACGCTGTTTATAGCACTCAGCAGTGAGCATACGGTTTACAGAGAAATGAGCACCAACTTCACGGAGAACGTCGATGTAATTTAAGTCCATGAGCCAGTCAGCGTTATTTACCATTAATGCTTTTCCATCGGAGAAGTCGATGAAACGGCTCATCTGTTTCTTGAAGCAGTCACAGTTGTGCTGGATGGTTTCCGGTGTCATCATCTGACGCATGTCGGTACGTCCGGACGGATCTCCGACCATTCCGGTGCCGCCGCCGATCAGCGCGATCGGCTTGTTTCCAGCCATCTGTAAACGTTTCATTAAGCAAAGTGCCATGAAATGTCCAACATGAAGGCTGTCTGCGGTTGGGTCAAATCCAATATAAAAAGTAGCTTTTCCATTGTTGATGAGCTCTCTAATCTCGGCTTCATCAGTTACCTGGGCAATCAGGCCACGGGCAACTAATTCATCATATAAAGTCATAATAAAAATCCTTTCTGAAAATATATTTTTTTTAAAATTCCGGGAAATGTTTTTATCCTGTTTCCCTAAAAAAGCCCCCGTCCTGTGAAAGGACGAGGGCGAAGTCTCGTGTTACCACCTTTTTTCACAGATTATTCGCATAACCTGCCTCAGTAAGTGTCCGTCACCGACAGGACTGCCATCTGCAGTGCCTTAAGGATATCTGGCAACTTACGCATCGATAACGTGTGCTAATCCGTCGCAGCCTACTCATTCAAATTTGCACAAACCATTCATTTGTAAAGTTTAATTTTGATTTGACAAATATTGAATATTTGGTGCGAAGCTCCGGGATGTATTCATAACAAGCTGCCCCTGTACCTCTCAGCAACCGGTGACTCTCTGTAGGTTTCCTTTGCTATTACTTGTTCCCATCAAAGCCTGTAACTGCCTTAATTATCCCCATTATAGGGGGTAACTTAAAATTTGTCAAACATAAGATTTTAAAAGCCGGATTTAAAAATTTGTTATTTATTTATTGTTTAACAAATCTTAAGGAAATGTAAATTGACAAATTGCTTTTAATTGTGTAATTGTATTAATGAAGTAATACATAAAAAAGAAAATTGAAGACAAAAGGAAAGTTCATTCGTTTTAGTAAACAGAGATACAGGAGGTTAGGAAAATGAAGAAAATTACATTTACAGTACCTTGTTATAATTCACAGGATTATATGAAACGTTGCATAGATTCTCTTCTGGTATGCAAAGAGGAAGGGAAATTATCATTGTGGATGACGGCTCTACCGACAGAACCGGAGAGATTGCCGACGAGTATGCAAAAGGAATATCCGGATATTGTGAAAGTCATACATAAAGAAAACGGTGGACATGGTTCCGGCGTAAATGCAGGACTTGAGGCAGCCACAGGAACTTATTTTAAAGTGGTGGATTCCGATGACTGGCTGGATGAGGAAAGTTTAAAGGAGCTTCTTTCAGAACTTCGGGAATGGGAGTGGCAGGAAAAAAAGTGGGATCTGGTAGTCTGCAATTATGTCTATGACCACCTTTATGAAAATAAGACAAAGCCGATGCGCTATACCAATGTATTTCCGGAGAAGAAGCTTTTGTACCTGGAATGACATGGGTAATTTCAAGCCGTCCCAGTACCTTGTGATGCATGCGTTGCTTTACCGCACACAGATATTGCGGGACTGCAGGCTGCAATTGCCGAAGCACACCTTTTATGTGGACAACATATTTGCATATAAACCATTGCCTTATGTAAAAAAAAAAATCTGCTATCTGAATCTGGATTTGTATCATTATTTCCTGGGGAAGAGATGACCAGTCCGTGAATGAAAAGGTCTTAATGAAGCGGATTGACCAGCAGATTAAGGTAACCAAACTGGTGTCAGACTGCGTGAACATTGGTGAGGTATCGAAAACTTATCCGAAGCTGGCAGCCTATATGACAAGAAATATCTCTATCATGATGGCAATTTCTTCCATCCATCTGCTGCTGATTGGAGATAAAGGAAGCTTATGCGAAACGGGGAGAATCTCTGGGAGCATATAAAGGCGTTAAATCCAAAGCTTTATAGCATTCTAAAATACCGGAGATTAAGCGGATTTACTTATCTGCCGGGGGGTACGGCAGGTGGATTTGTAACCCTGACCGGTTATCGTCTGGCACGGAAGATGTACCAGTTCCAGTAAGAAACAGCAGGAATCGCACAAGAGGATAAGAAAATGGAAAAATTATACATCGGATTAGTAGATACTCCGGGGCTGTTTGCGTGGATGATCCGCAAAGCCATCCGGCAGGATTACATACATGTGGTGCTTGGCATGGACGAAATGCTGGATGAGTGCTACAGCGTGGGAAGAAGATTTCCTTCGATACCGCTTCTGGCGGGTTTCGAGCGGGGAAGAAAAGGAAAAAATCATGCGGGCATTTCCAACGGCGCGTTATATGATATCTGCCATAGACTGCACAAAAGAGCAGAAGGAAAATATCAGAAAGCAGTTGAAAAAAAATGCTATGAAAACCGTTACAAATATCATTACTGCATCGCGGGGCTGCCTTTTATTTTATTGCAGAAGGAATTCTTCCGGGAGAAACGCTATACCTGTTCCTCCTTTATTGCCCGGGTGCTTGAGGAGAATGGATTAAAGCTTTTTTCGAAGCATTTTTCACTGGTAACGCCAAAAGATTTTTATGAATTAGAGCAGAAAGAGGTTATCTATGAAGGAGAACTTAAGCAGCTCATCCGTATGGAGCAGTATCGGACAGAAATTGCATAAGAATAAAAAAGAATCTCATCAGTGTCCTGCTTTTTCTCTTACTGGCGGCACTGACCTTCTCTGCTATCTGTAAGGGAAATGATATGACAGAGGTGGCAAAGGCAGTAAGAAAAAATGGATGCGTGGTATCTCTTTGGGGCCATGGGTCTGGGGATTTTCTTCGTATCGGCAGAAGGGCTGATGATCTGCTATCTTCTGCGGGCACTGGGAAATCCCATTGCAGCAGGCAGGTGCATCAAATATTCCTTTATCGGATTTTTTTATTCGGGAATCACACCGTCCGCCACAGGCAGACAGCCGATGCAGCTCTATCATATGAAAAAAGATGGGTTAAAGATATCGGAAAGTACGGTGGTCTTAATGACAGTAGCAGTGCTTTACAAATTTGTGCTGGTGGTGATTGGACTTTTCATGCTGCTGTTTGGCTATCATCCGTTAAAGAATTATCTGGGAAGCTATATGTGGCTTTTTTTATCTGGGACTACTGTTAAATACAGTGCTGGTGATTTTCCTTTTAATCGTGATGTTCGGGCCAAAGCTGTTTTGCAATATTGTGACAGGAGTAGAGCGGTTCTGCGTACGGTTTCACCTGCTGAAACACTCGGAGGAACGAATTGAAAAACTCTCCGGCTTTGCGGAAAAATACCGGGAGACGGTGCAGTTTTTGCCGGACATAAGGAAAAAATCGTGGCGGTCACATTATTTACGGTGCTGCAAAGATGCAGTGTATTTTTCTTGACTTATCTTGTATATCTTGGCTTTCATTTAAAGGGCACAGATGCGCTTACGGTCATGATGCTCCAGGCATCCGTGTATATCGCTGTGGATATGCTGCCGCTGCCGGGGCACAGAGAATTACAGAGCTTATGTATAAAAAAGTATCTTTGCAGGTGTATTTCCCGGAACTTTTCTTACGGCGTCCATGTGTGTGTCCCGTGGTATTAATTTCTATTTTCTGTTAATAACTTCCGCAATTCTTACCGTTGTTGTGTATATCCTAGAGAAGAGACATAAGGGATTCCGGGTGGAAGAAACCACGGGAACTGGCAGAAGATATGACCGAAAAAGCGGTGGAAAGACCACAGAAATAGTGGAATAGAATTGACTTTGAGAAAAATCCCTCATATAATAAAAGTATCAGTTTTTTATAGGAGGTTATAAATATGGCATGTTTTTTAGTTCCGGCAACGGAAGCTGCAGTTACTACAATTGCAGAACACATCGTAAGAAGGGGAAAGAAGAGCATAGTGAGGCACAGGAGCTTACCTGTGAAGAGAGCAGAAAGACACCGTTTTTCCCATAAATTAAAATGGTTAAATAATATGCTTTGGGGCGGTTCTGCACTGCTGGCATTTGAACATATCTGGCATGGTGAAGTAGTACCGTGGTTCCCGTTCTTAACGGCAGCAGGTAATCCGGAAGATGCAATGGCAATGCTTCATGAGATGGCAACAACCGGTGTTACTATGGCAGTACTGGTTACCGCAGTATGGGCTGGAATGGTAGCTGTTTCCAACGTAATAGAGAAGCGTCCGGTTATCGGCATGAAAAAAGGAGATTTAAGAATGACATTACTTACAGCAGCAATTGCCGCAATTATTGCAACAATCGTATGGTATTTTAAGGATGGTTCCAATAAGATGCGAATCGGTACCTTAAGCCTTATGTACTGGGGAGCAACACTGATGTGGCTGGTAGATGCAGTATATGAGTACATAGAATTGAAAAGCAGCATATTTTACACCGGCACCGGAGGACATGCTCAATGATTTCTTCCTTGGAATATCAGTTGTAGTATTGGGAATGATTATCTGGCTGGTACTGTTTTTAATCAAAGACCCGGATTGTGTATTACAAAAGAAATTACAGCGAAGATAGATTATTCTCGCAGGAATAAGAGACAATAAGCTGAATCAAATCATAAGAGAATGTGTTGTGGGAAATTTTAGAAAACAACACATGATTTTCTTTTTTTCTAAAAAATATAATGTCGTATCGACAGTATATTTTGTCTTATTTCTATAAATTTACATTTTTTTTTACAGAAGTTATTCCAAAATATGATAGAAGGCATTTTTCAGACATACTATGCTAACAAAAGGAAAAAGCAGAGAGGAAATTTCTGCGAAGAAGCAGGGAGGAAGAACAGTGCCATCTACATATGCACACTATTGTTTTGGAAAAGCTGTTTATCGACGATTACCACAGGAAATACAGAAAGAGATAAAAAGAATACAGTTCCCTTTATATGACAGGTCTGCACGGACCGGACATTCTCTTTATTATAAACCGTTAAAAGCAAATGCCATAAATCAGATTGGTTTTGGTATGCATGAGCGTCCGGCGGCAGAATTTTTTGACATGGCATGGAAAAAGGCAGAAAAAATACCGGAAAACCAGAAGGCGTTTGCCTATCTATATGGATTTATCTGTCATTTCGCATTGGATCACAGCTGTCATCCATATATCGAAGAGAAGATAAAGAAAAGCGGGATAACCCACGCGGAAATCGAAGTAGAATTTGACCGGATCCTGCTGGCGAAACGCGGATATAACCCTCTTACCCACCAGCTTACCAATCATATTTCAGCAGATATGGACAATGCCGGAGTGATTGCCGGATTTTTCCCGGAGGTAACAGCAGCGGAAGTGCAGCAGGCACTAAAGAGTATGAAATACTATAACAATCTTCTGATTGCACCGGGGCGTCTGAAACGTGGACTGGATTTATGCATTGCTGGCAATCAGCGGCAATTATAAAGAGATGCACGGATTACTGGTTAATTATAAACCAAATCCGGAATGTGCAGACAGTAATCTACGTTTGAACCAGCTATATCATGATGCCATATCCCTTGCAGCACAGCTTATCTGTGAATACCGGGAAAAAGGCGCAGAAAACAGTATCTATCAGCATACCTTTGGAGTGGAATAGGAGTAAGAAAATGGGAAAAGAAAAAGATGACGAAATTAGAAAAGCAATGGGTGCTTTATGATGTGGGAAATTCGGCATTTGTCATGCTGGTATCTACAATCATACCGATTTATTTTAAAAAATATGGCAACAGCAAGCGGCATTTCCGCCGCAAATTCAACGGCATATTTAAGCTATGCCATTTCAATTTCCACGATTCTGGTGGCACTGTTAGGACCAGTCTGTGGAACGGCGGCAGATAACAAAGGATTTAAGAAACCATTGTTTACGGCATTTATGATGATTGGCGTAATCGCCTGTGCAGCCATGGGGAATCCCGAAAACCTGGCTGGCATTTCTAGTAGTATTTGTTATTGCAAAAGTGGGATTTTCCGGCAGCCTGATTTTCTACGATTCCATGCTGGTGGATGTGACCACAGACGAGCGGATGGATGAAGTTTCTTCCCATGGATATGCCTGGGGCTATATCGGAAGCTGTATTCCCTTTGTGGGAAGCCTGATTCTGGTGCTGATGGCAGACAGAATCGGAATTTCTGCTGCCATGGCAATGATGCTGGCATTTGGCATTACCGCCATCTGGTGGGTGGCAGTGACCATTCCGTTGTTGTTAAATTATAAACAGAATTATTATGTAGAGACAAAAGTGTCCGTAAAAAGAAACCGTTGTCCGTCTGGGAAATATTTTTTCCGAGTTAAAAGCTAATAAGAAGGTTCTGTTGTTCCTCATCTCGTTCTTTTTTTCTACATAGATGGTGTGTATACCATTATCGAAATGTCCACTGCATATGGCAAAAAGATGTGGGAATCGGTGACAGCAGTATGCTCTTGGCACTGCTTTTGACACAGGTGGTAGCATTCCCTTGTTCCATTCTTTTTTGGAAAGCTTGCCCGCAGATTTGAATCTGAAAAATTAATTTTAGTCTGCATCGGAGCGTATTTTCTCATCGCATTGTTTGCCTTACAGCTGGACACCGCATGGAAATTCTGGTTCTTAGCAACCTGCGTGGGTGTGTTCCAGGGCGCGATTCAGGCACTTTCCAGGTCTTATTATGCGAAGATTATTCCCAAAGAGAAATCCAGCGAATACTTCGGAGTATTTGATATTTTTTGGAAAAGGAGCATCTTTCTTAGGTACGATGCTGATGGGAATATCTACGCAGCTGTTTCATACTTCAAAGGCAGGAGTAGTTATGATAGCATTGATGTTTGTACTGGGATTTGTTACATTTTATTTTCAGGGACGTGAGGAAGCGGTAAGTGCCGGAACAGAAAGCCATCCGAAATTGGTTAAAAAATAAACAATAAGTTGAATTTATATAAAATCTGTGATACGTTTACTGAAAATGATTAAACAAAGGTAATTATTTACTTTGGGAGCAGAAAATAAAGTGAAGGTGAAGCTATGAAATACAATATTATTCCGGTTCAGACCGTAAAAAGGCAACCGGAGCCAAATTGTATACATATATATTAGATAATTTTGAAGAAATCGACAGTAACCGTACCCGCCCGCTGGTACTTATCTGTCCGGGCGGCGGCTATGAATTTACCTCCGACCGGGAGGCAGAGGCGGTTGCAGTACAGTATATTGCCAGAGGATTTCATGCCTGCGTCCTGCGCTACAGCGTAGCTCCTGCAGAATTCCCCAGTCCCTCTGCGAACTGGCATGGAGTGTGGCATATTTGAGAGGGCATGCAAAAAGAATATGGCATTAAGCCGGATAAAATTATCGTATCCGGATTTTCTGCCGGCGGTCATCTGGCAGCAAGTCTTGGGGTCTTCTGGGATAAGGGGCTGGCTTGCAAAAGAAACAGGACTTACCGCAGAGCAGATGCAGCCAAATGGATTACTGCTTTCTTATCCGGTAATTACATCTGGAACATATGCACATCACGGCAGCATGGAAAACCTGATGGGAACGAAAAAGAGTAAAGAATTAGAAGAGCTTTTTAAGCCTGGAGCATCAGGTGGGAAAACAAGTGCCGCCGGTATTTATTTGGCATACCTTAACCGACCAGTCGGTGCCAGTCCAGAATACACTGATGTTTACGGAAGAGCTGGTAAAGAATCAGGTCTCCGTAGAAGTCCACATTTTCCCGGAAGGACAACATGGACTCTCCCTTGCCAATGAAGAGACGCAGATTACGGAGACAGGTTTCGGCATTCAGAAGCGTTGTCAGGACTGGATAACATTAGCCGGGAAATGGGTGGCAGATTTGGAGAAATAGGATTCTGAGGTATTCTTAAAAGCGACAGAATACATTGCACTGTGATTTGCTATATATATCTGGGGTTTTTTCGGAATAAGGCACTGACCATAAGCTACGATGATGGCTTATGGTCAGATGTGCATTTACTGGAAATATTGAACCGCTATGGAATCCGGGGAACCTTCAACCTGAATTCCGGCTGCATGACAGAAGAAAGGCGTATTGGAAAAGAGAAAATTCCCGATCTTTTATAAAGGTCATGAAATTGCAACCCATGGGGTTAAACATCTGACCCTTGCCCGTTGTCCCATGACGGATGTGGTAAAAGAAATCTTAGAGGACAGGCAGGCATTGGAAGAACTGACCGGAGAAATTGTCTGCGGCCATGCTTATCCCAATGGCTCCTACAGCCCGGAGATAAAGACGTTATTGCCATCCCTTGGGATTCATTATGCCAGAACAGCAACCGACACAGGATTGTATACACACCCGCAGGACTTCTATGAATGGAATCCAACGTGCCACCATAACAACCGGCTTATGTACCATGCAAAAGAATTCTTATCCTTTGACCTGCCGCAGTTCCAGTATTTATTCTATGTCTGGGGACACAGCTATGAATTCGACCGGGATAACAACTGGGATGTCATCGAAGAATTCTGCAAAATGATTGGCGGTAGAGAGGACATCTGGTATGCTACCAATGCAGAGGTCTGTCATTACCTCATGGCAGTAAAACAGGTTCACACCAGCGTAGATGAGAAGCTGCTTTTCAACGGAAGCGGGCAGGACATTTATCTTATCCGTAACGGAGAAAACATTCTTCTGCGTCCGGGTGAACTACAACGAATTCATTCCCCTGAAAGTCATGGTATATTGAGAAAAAATTGTGCTATAATTCTTGCATTACACTGACTTTACAGGTGGGAGTGAAGGGTTAGAGGAAAGGCATTCGAAGCCGGGGTTATGAAAAAAATAGGTTTTCTTTTCACAAAATGCGTTATGATTCTTAGCAATGCTTTTTTCTGATAGCAGGCTGTCTTTCCGCTTGCTTTGACACGGATAGCGGCTGTTGTCCGTCGGATGTGGATACGAAATCCTAAGAGTCCATAATCGTCAAGCCTAATGTATCCACATTCCGGCGAACAGCAGTCGCTGTCCTGTCAAACATTGGAAAGACGGACTGTAATAAGAAAAAAAAAAGCATTGGTTAGAAGCATCGTATTTTGTGAGGAAAACCGTTTTTCATAACTCCGGCTTCGAATAATTTTATCTCACCCTTTCACCCCACCGGAAAATAAGAAAAAAGGGGAACACACAATGTTAGCAATGATTGAATCCATCAACAGTGCAGTGAATAATTTCATCTGGGGCGTTCCAGCCATGATCTGCATTATCGGTGTCGGACTATACTTAAGCATCCGCACCAACTTCTTACAGATTCGTAAATTTCCATATGCGATGAAAATTACATTAGGGCGTATGCTCAAGAAAAGAGAAGCATCAGACGGAGCACTGACTCCATTTCAGGCAGTCTGCACAGCACTGGCGGCAACTGTAGGAACCGGAAATGTAGCCGGAAGTAGCGGGAGCCATAGCAATCGGTGGACCGGGAGCCATATTCTGGATGTGGATTTCCGCATTGCTTGGAATGTGTACCAAATTCTCGGAAGTAACCCTTGCGGTGCATTTCCGGGAAAGAAATAAAAGATGGCGATTACGTTGGCGGACCGATGTATTACATCAAAAACGGATTAAAGAAACACTGGCACTGGCTGGCGTACTTTTTCTCAGCCTTTGGTGTGCTGACGGTATTTGGAACCGGTAACGCCACACAGGTCAATACCATTACCACAGCCATTGATTCAGCATTATATAATTACAACCTGATTTCTGAAGACGGAGCAGCAACCTTAAATCTGATTATCGGGATCGTACTGGCAGGACTGATTGCATTGATTCTGCTGGGTGGAATCAAACGAATCGGGCAGGTTACAGAGAAGCTGGTTCCGTTTATGGCAATCATGTATATTTTACTGGCACTGGGCGTAATTGTAGTGCATGTAGGCGCAGTTCCGGCAGTATTTTCTGCTATTATAAGAGGCGCATTTGACCCGGCAGCAGTAACCGGCGGTGCAGTAGGAAGCTTCTTCATGAGTATGAAAAAAAAGGTGTTTCCAGAGGTATTTTTTCCAATGAAGCCGGTCTTGGTACCGGATCCATCGCCCATGCCTGTGCCGATACGAAGAAGCCGGTAAAGCAGGGTTTCTTCGGCATCTTTGAGGTATTTATAGATACTATCGTAATCTGTACCCTGACCGCACTGGTTATCCTTTGCAGTGGCGTTCCGGTGGGTTATGGCGCAGCAGCAGGAGCAGAGCTTACCATCAGCGGATTTACTTCCGTTTATGGCGGCTGGGTGTCCATATTTACGGCAGTTGCCATGTGCTGTTTTGCATTTTCTACCATTATCGGCTGGGGCTTATATGGAACCCGCTGTATCGAATTCCTCTTTGGAAGCAAAAAGCAAATAAGCCATTTATGCTGGTTTACTCACTGGTTGCCATCGTAGGCGCAACCATGAATCTGGGACTGATGTGGAGCATCGCAGAGACCTTTAACGGACTGATGGTAATCCCGAACCTCATTGCCGTATTCTTATTATCCGGCGTTGTAGTGAAGATGGTAAAAGATTATTTTGCAGGCAAAGAGGATGCATAAAAAAATTATGACAAGAACGCAGGCGTACCGGGTGCTGGGACTAACAGAGGATGCCGACCGGGCGGAAATAAAAGCCGTTACCGCCAGTTGATGCATAAGCTGCATCCCGACAGCCGGTCAGAAGAAAAAAAGAAAATTATCCCTATTCCGCCAGAGAGATTAATGAGGCATATGGAATTCTGGTAAAAGGCAAAGGAGCGAAAGATTCCTTTATCAGAAGGACCAAGGAAAGCACCACATCAAAAGCAGAATGGGAAGCAAAAGAGACAGCACAGACAGAAAAAGAACTGGAATGCACCGGAAAATCCTCATGCATACTGTATACGAAATATTTATCAATATGTCGAAGATGCGGACGGAGCAAGTCATAGGAGAATTTGTGATAACAGAGGGAAAATATCTTTGGACTATCGAAGAGGATTTCCCTCTTTTTCTTAAAAGTATTTTTGCCTGCAGCAACCGGCTGCTGCAGGAGATAGAAGCGAAATTGGAAAAAAGTGTGAGAGAAGAGGAGCGGCTAAAGGTACAGGCGGAACTTACCTATCTCTTGGCACAACAGTTCATTGACGCACCGGAAATTTTAGGGCATTTTTCAGAAACGAAGCGGAAGAATAATACAGAGCAGGAGGAAAATGCAGGGCAAGAGAAAGATGCAGAGCAAAATAGAAAAGCGGAGACTGCCGGACAGCCGGAAGCTGAAATATTTTTACTTTGCGGCAATGCTTGAGCTTATGGATACGGTCCATGATATGCGGGCAGGCACACCACTTTTTCCCGGCGGCACTGAAACAGCACCGGCTGTTTCTAAAGAAGCAGTCCGGGGAGGCGGCAGGCTACCTTTCCCTGAAGGATGACCGGCTTTATTATATTCTGGTGCCGCTCTTAGAACAGAAGCGGGCAATGGTTAAGATTCAGGTGGCAGCAAAGCAGGATCGGGCAAATATGCGGGGAAGAAAGCGTTATAAGAACCTGGATTTCTGGATAAAAGTGCCTCGGAAATATGCCGGAACTTTTCCAGAAAGCATCGGATTACAGATAGAAAAACCTGCTTTTTATCCTACGAAAAAGAAGATTCATGCCAGAAGCGAATTGTAAAACAGATAAAACAATGCTATAATACACTCTGTATATGTATGTGGTCGTAACAATTGTGTAAAAATATCCGCATTTATATAGGAGAAATTTATGAAAAGAAAAAAATCAAGCTGAAGGGTCATCTGAAAAATTATATGTACTGGCCGCTGATGCTTACTATTTTGCTGGCATGCATGAACGTGCCGATGTATTTTGTAAATGAAGGGGCAGCGTTACTGGTATCCATTTTTCTTGGGATTTATCTCATTGTTGTGGTGATATCTTATAATGTTAATAAACCGGTGCTGGTGAATGAGCTGATTAATTTTGCCACTCAGTACGGAACGGTGCAGAAGAAGCTGCTCAATGAATTCGAAATACCGTATGCACTTTTTTGGACTATAACGGAAAGGTTCTCTGGGTCAATGAGAAATTTACGGAGATTACAGGAAAGACCAAAAATTTCCATAAATCCATCACCAGCATTTTCCCGGGCATTACCAGAGAGCTGATTCAGCAGGAGCAGTTCGTGGAAGATGTAAATATGGTCTGGCAGGAGCATAATTTCCGTATTGAAATGAGCAAGATTTATTTTGAGGAAATGGCGGAAAACAGCAGCATTGTATCTATTGAAGAGGATGAACAGTATCTGACAGCGCTGTACCTTTTTGATGAGACAGAGCTTTATAATTACATCCGTGAAAAAATGAAGAACAGAAGCTGGTGGCAGGTCTTGTATACATAGACAACTATGACGAGGCGTTAGACAGTATTGAAGACGTAAAACGTTCTCTTTTAGTGGCATTGATTGACCGGAAGGTAAACCAGTATTTTACGAAAATGGATGCGCTGGTGCGTAAGATTGAGAAGGACAAATACTTTGTGGTATTCCAGCATAAATATCTTGCGGAGCTGCAGAGCGACCGGTTCAGTCTGATTGAAGATGTTAAGACTGTCAAAGTCGGAAATGAAATGGCGGTGACTTTAAGTATCGGAATCGGTGTCGGCGGTGATACTTATAATCAGAATTATGAATATTCCCGTATGGCAATCGACCTGGCGCTGGGCCGGGGCGGCGACCAGGTGGTAGTCAAAGAGGGTGAAAACGTTGTCTACTATGGCGGTAACAGCAAGCAGGTAGAGAAGAACACCCGTGTAAAAGCAAGAGTCAAAGCCCATGCACTGCGGGAGATTATCGAGAGCCGTGAGCATGTTATGATTATGGGACATTCCATTTCCGATACAGATGCTTTTGGTGCGGCAATCGGAATTTACTGCGCCGCAAGAGTATTAGGAAAGAAAGCGCAGATTGTTTTAGACCAGGTAACTTCATCCCTTCGTCCATTGAAGGAAGGTTTTACCACAGAGAAGGGTTATCCGCCGGATATGTTTGTTTCCAGTGAACGTGCGCTGGAGCTGACGGATTATAACACACTGGTTATGGTGGTGGATGTAAACCGTCCGGAGCCATACGGAGTGTCCGGGTCTTTTGAAGCGGACCGACAGTATCGTAGTATTTGACCATCACCGCCAGAGCAGTGAGGTCATTTCCAATCCGGTACTTTCCTATATTGAGCCGTATGCATCTTCTACCTGTGAAATGGTAGCAGAGGTGCTGCAGTATTTTACAGAAAATATCAAGCTGGCACCCCACGAAGCGGACTGTATTTATGCGGGAATCTTAATCGATACCAGCAACTTTATGACCAAGACCGGTGTCCGTACCTTTGAAGCAGCTGCTTATCTGAAACGCTGCGGAGCGGAAGTCACGCGTGTCAGAAAAATGCTTCGCGGAATGATATGGATGCCTACAAAGCCAGAGCAGAAGTGGTCCGCCATGCGGAAGTATACCGCGGTGCATTTGCCATTTCCATCTGTCCGGCAGATAAGATTGAAAGCCCTACCATCGTAGGAGCCCAGGCAGCAGATGAGCTGTTAAATATTGTCGGAATCAAAGCGTCCTTTGTATTAACCGAATATCAGGGGGCAAAAATATATGTAAGTTCCCGTTCCATCGATGAAATCAATGTGCAGAAAATCATGGAACGTCTTGGGGGCGGCGGACATCTGAATATGGCAGGCTGCCAGCTTCGTGACTGTACCGTGTCCCAGGCACAACGCATCATAGAAGACACCATCGACGAAATGCTTGAGGAAGGAGATATAGAAGAATGAAAGTAATTTTATTAGCAGATGTAAAGGCATTTGAAAAAAAAAGGTGAGGTAGTAAATGTAAGCGATGCATACGCAAGAAATCAGTTAATTCCGAAGAAATTGGGAGTTGAGGCAGAAACAGCAAGACCTTAAATGACTTAAAGCTGCAGAACAAACATGCAGATAAGGTTGCAGAAGAGAATTATCAGGCAGCATTAAAGCTGGCAGATGAGATAAAAGGATAAGACCGTAGAAGTGAAAATGAAAGCCGGAGAAGGCGGAAGAACCTTTGGTTCTGTATCCACCAAAGAGATTTCCCAGGCAACGCAATGATCAGCTGGGTCTTGAGTTAGACAAGAAGAAAATGCAGTTAAAAGAAGCCATCAAATCATTTGGTGTATATGAAGTGCCGGTTAAGGTTCATCCAAAGGTAACTGCAACATTACGTGTAAAAGTAACGGAAGAGTAGATTAGGAGGAACCTCCATGGAAGAGGCACTGGTAAAGCGGATTATGCCCAACAGTCTTGAGGCGGAGCAGTCCGTGATCGGTTCCATGATTATGGATAAAGAAGCAATTATGACAGCCGGAGAGATTCTCATCGAAGAGGATTTCTATCACAAGCAGTATGGAATTCTGTTTTGAATCCATGCTGGATTTGTTTAATGCAGGAGAACCGGTTGACCTGATTACATTGCAGAATAAGTTAAAAAGAAAAGGATGTGCCGGCGGAAATCAGCAGCCTGGAATTTGTAAGAGACTTAGTAACATCCGTACCGACATCCGCCAATGTAAAATATTATGCCAATATCGTCAAAGAGAAGGCAGTTCTGCGTAAGCTCATTAAGACCACCCAGTCCATTGAAGATGAATGTTATCTTGGAAAAGAAAGTGTTGAAGACATTCTGGCAGATACCGAGAAGAAGTATTTTTAATCTGGTGCAGAATCGTGGCGGCGGAGATTATGTCCCGATTAAGCAGGTCGTAATCAATGCACTGGATAAGATTGAAAAAGCATCAAAGCAAAAAGGCTCCGTAACCGGAATTGCTACCGGTTTCGTGGATCTGGATTATCAGATGGCAGGCTTGCAGCCTTCCGATTTGATTCTGATTGCAGCCCGTCCTTCCATGGGTAAGACGGCCGTTTGTATTAAATATCGCACAGTATGTAGCCATTCATTCCCAGCAGACCACAGCAATATTCTCTCTGGAAATGAGTAAGGAACAGTTAGTAAACCGTCTGTTCTCTCTGGAATCAAGAGTGGATGCCCAGAAACTGCGTTCCGGTAATTTGACAGATGCAGACTGGGAAATGCTGATTGAAGGAGCAGGCAACGTAGGCCGTTCCAAATTAATCATCGATGATACGCCGGGTATCTCCATTGCAGAGATGAGAAGCAAGTGCCGCAAATATAAATTAGAGCATGATTTAAAACTTATCATTATCGACTACTTACAGTTAATGTCCGGTGGCGGCAGACATTCCGATTCCAGGCAGCAGGAGATTTCCGATATTTCCCGTTCCTTAAAAAGCGCTGGCCCGTGAGCTGAATGTGCCGGTAGTGGCACTGTCCCAGTTGAGTCGAGCCGTAGAACAGCGTCCTGACCATCGACCAATGTTATCCGACCTTCGAGAGTCCGGGAGCCATCGAGCAGGATGCCGACGTGGTAATGTTCATCTACCGTGATGATTATTACAACAAAGACAGTGAAATGAAAGGAATCTCCGAAATCATCGTAGCCAAGCAGAGAAACGGTCCGATCGGAACGGTGAATCTGGTATGGCTGCCGCAGTACACGAGATTTGCCAATATGGAGAAATAAACATTCCCGGATGTTGCTTGAAAAAGCAACATCCGGGGTTTTAATATATATGGGTAGAAGGAAAATTGTCGATGAAATAAGTTGAATATTTTTTGTAAAAATCGTATAATAGAGGAAGAAAATACGCAAGATAATACGTAAGTTAATGGAGGTATCATATGGGGAAATATAAACCGCCTTTTACTATAACAAATAAAATATTATCTCATGTAGCATCTATTTCCGAAAAGATAGGACGTATAACAGCAATCAGTAATCTTGAAGCAAAACCGCACCTGAGAAAGAATAACAGAATAAAATCGATACATTCCTCTTTGAAAAATTGAAGCCAATTCATTGACGTTTGGACAGGTTCGGGATGTAATTAACGGTAAGACTGTATTTGGTGAACAAAGAGAAATTCAGGAAGTAAAGAATGCATATGCTGCCTATGAGCGTCTTTCAGAAATTAATCCTTATAACATTCGACAGTTAAAACAATTTCATGGAATTATGACAAAGTATCTTGTGGAGGAATCCGGTGAATTTCGTTCCGGTGAAGAAGGTGTCTTTAATGGAAATCAATGTATTTTCATGGCTCCACCGGCACAACTTGTACCACAGCTTATGGATGAGTTATTTACCTGGATGAAAGAAGCGAAGGATAATGTACATCCACTGATTTTAAGTAGTGTATTTCATTATGAATTTGTATTTATCCACCCTTTTTCGGATGGCAATGGCAGAATGGCAAGACTGTGGCACACGGCTATTCTCTCTGACTGGAAACCGGTGTTTGAATATATTCCGATTGAAAGCCAGATTGAGAAGTTTCAGGATGGAATATTACGATGCCATTTCCCGGTGCCACGTTGCGGGGAGAGTCTACAATTTTTATTGAATTTATGCTGGCTCAAATTGATAAAATTCTGGATGATATTTCTGTTCAAATTAGTGAGAAAAATGAATATCTTCCGGAAGCAGTACAAAAATTGCTTGAAGCTATGGAATATGATGTTCCTTATACAAGCAAAGCGTTGATGGAAAAACTTGGATTAAGTTCGAAAGAGGGATTCCGAAGAAATTATCTTCATCCATCACTTAAAATGAATTTGATTCAGATGACGATACCGGATAAACCGAACAGCAGAAATCAAAGATATGTGAAAAGCTGATAATATGAGAAAACAAGCAAAGCAAGTTTCTTATAATTGTCAGGTATTTGGATCGAAAAAGAATGTGCCTCGGCACATTCTCGCGCCTGCGGCGGTCGCTTGCGACATCTACCTTATACGCCGCAGCTCCCCTCTACAATTCCCGTCCGCATTTCGGACAATACTGAAAAAGTCTTCTTCTGTCGTAAATCCACAGTAACTGCAATGCTTCATACGATTTTCATATCTACCAAAATGCAGGGTATCAAGCGGAATCTTCGTAACCTCTCCTCTGGCAATTGCCTTGCCTAAGTCGGCACTGATTTCGGTGGTGGCATTACAGCAATTCATGCGCACATAGTAGTGGTGGTTCCATTTAAACAGCGGAATAAAAAAGAAAGAAAAGAACATGTAAGTCATATACACTTCCAGATGTCCGTATTTTCCGCAGCAATTACATATTTCTAACTGGTCAAAAGCCAGCTTTTTCTCGCCATTTGAAATTCCCATAATAAAAAACATAAAGCAAAACCATCCTTCTTGCATCTTTTGTATACCATAACGCATTTTCCGGATTTCTGCAAATCCATTTCCCTTTATCAAAATCCCATTACCAGACAGAATATGAAGCTTTTTCCCCACAGAATGAACAAAAATTATCCGGCGTAATATCTTTTAAATGTAACTGCCACGGTGGCAGATGGGACAGCGGATGGTAAGAACACCGAAAAATAATTGCACCGAAAGAAATAAAAATACCGATAATAAAAAGGGGATGCAGGGTTTCCACTCCGGATATCCATCCGGAAATGCCGGAAAGCATTAAACCCAGCATAATAAGAATAAGCATGATATATCTGCAATGATTTGGATTTCTCATAAAAACACTCCTTTAAATGATGAACTGATGCAATTACAATATAAAATTTAAGAAAAAATCTGCCATCAGGGTAGAGTAAAAAAGAAGGTAAAAAATATGAAAGAAGAGGCAACCGGACTTAAGCATTTAACAGAATGACAGGGAAAATGCGTAAAAGCAGGGAGGCAGATAAAATAAATTTTCGTTTTCCTGATATTGTTTTGCTGCAAGCCGGTAAACATCATCCCGTGTTGTTTTTACTACAGGGAATTTTTCTTCAGCAATCGTTGAATGCTCTGTTTCCCTCCAATGGAAAATAGTTCCTTTATAAATATTTACAATATGCGTTTCTAATTTATGATGGTTAATCCATTCTTTTCCAGTAGGTCTGATAAGAATTTATATGGGACAGTACCGAATCCGGCAGCTATCTTTTTTGCCTTTTTAAGTCAGCAATAGATGAGATGTCCAGATTATTGTTGACAACCAGACTATATGCCATATCAGAGCTTGTAGTTGCAATTACTTCAATATCTATTCCATTGCTTGGTTGTTGTTTTTCAATATTTTTGGACTGTTTTTATAAAACACCATACTTTATGCGTAAACGTTTACAGAAAACTATCTCCGAAAAGCAATAAATTTAGCGCAGCTTCAGTGATTCCGATATTGCAGAGTATCTGCCAGTGGTCAGATATTTTCTATAAGGAAAATGCAGAAAATGAGATGACACAGTGCCAGAAGTGTGATATTTTACAATCGTTTTACAAAAACAAGATATCGTTATCAATATGCATAATTTACAATAAAGATTATTGGTGGAAAAAGGAGGAATGATATACCGCAATTATGAAGTATAGGGAAATTATTAAAAATAAAGAGATTAATGCATATTTAAAGAAAGGAAATGAAAACTTAGGACAGCTTGGATTCACAGACCATTCACAGGAGCATTGCGTGCAGGTCGCTCATCAGGCTGGAAAAATATTAGAGCGGTTCGGATATTCAGAGCATGAAATAGAACTTGTAAAAATTGCAGGATATATGCATGATATTGGAAATGCAATCAACAGAACACATCATGCGGAATATGGGGCACTTCTTGCCAATGACCTGCTGAAAGGCACTAATATGTCATTGGAGGACCGGGTAACCATTATATCAGCAATCGGCAATCATGATGAATCCACCGGAAATCCGGAAGATGTTATATCAGCAGCTCTTATCATTGCGGACAAAACGGATGTCAGAAGAAGCCGGGTACGACAGAAGGAGAAATCAGCATTTGACATTCATGACCGGGTAAATTACGCAGTGACGGATTCAAAATTGAAAATAGCAAAAGATAAATCTGTTATTGCATTGAATCTTCAGATAGATGAAAGTATCTGTTCCATGTATGATTATTTTGAGATTTTCCTGGGAAGAATGATGCTTTGCAGAAAATCTGCAGAAATCCTGGGAACAACCTTCAAACTTACGGTAAATGGACGCAAAGTTTTGTAGGAAAGCAATTCATTTATAAAAAAATTTGCCTAAAAAATCTCCACGCATGGTTTGACAAATACATAAAAAATATTATATTTAAAATATAGATTGGTTTTCTATATAGAGAGAAGGAGTGAGTGCATGAAAAATTATAATATTTTAATAGTATTTATTCTAATTTCAATTCTATCTGGTTGTGGTGGAAAAAACTATTTAGGAGAAAAAGTAGTGGTTTCTACAACAAATCTAAGGTTAATAGAAGACAATAATTCTTTTCTGGAACAGATTGGACAAATAATAGAATCCCAGCAAGAACAAGGTGAAGAATCAGAAGAAATAGAGAAAGAAGAGAATGCTGGTAAAGATGAAGATAGTTCTGTGGATAATATAACGGATTATCAGATTCTATTCGTTTAAAAAGAAATGGGAATTGGTGAAGTCTTAAAAGAATGCGATACAGTATTAAAGGACAGCTATTCGGTTTCTGAGGATTGTCAGGTAATGGAAGGTGCATTTTATCTGGAGAAAGATGGAAACCTTCTGGGACGTTATGCTGCAAAGTCGGAATTCATTATTTTTGATAAAGTAAATGATAAAAAATATCAGATTTCATTGGATGGCATGGAAAAAACCGTTGAGATAAAGGAAATCAAAGAGTCTGAATCGACAGATACCATGCAGGCTATGCCGTGGGATGCCGTACTGGAAATGGTAAATGCATTGGATTTTGATACGATAGCAGAGCCGGAAGATGATTACATTTTACTGAACCTTTGCAGGAGAGGTAGAGGTCGGTTCCAATGGAATCAATCCGGCATCCGGCAAAAATAAGAAATTTTATGCCATCGAAAATGGAACCATGGTGAGTGCAGACCAGCAGATGATACGTGGAAAGCAATATGCACTGGAACTGACCGGAGCCACGAATGAAGATGGAAATGCATTGACAGCAGGCAGCCAGATTGTGGTAAAACATGTTGCAGGAGTCTTCCTGAATGTCAATAATTGTGCGAACCATGCACAATATGTCGGAATAATACGATGGAAAATAATTGCACTGACAAAAGCCGCAGCGTTATAATTTTAAAGAAGAAGCAGTGGCAAAGGAGGAGCAATTATGGACAAGCAACGGTATATGATTTCAGATGCTGCAGCACTTGTAAATGTAGAATCCCATGTACTTAGATACTGGGAAGAAGAGTTAGAACTTACGGTACCCCGCAACGAAATGGGACACCGTTATTATACAAAAAGAAAACATTGAGCAATTCATGAAGATAAAAGAATGGAAAGAGCAGGGTTATCAGTTAAAGGCAATCAAGCTTTTAATACATAATGGCGGCAGGGAAGATGCACCGGAGCTATTAGCGGCAACAGCAGCATCGGAGCCGGCAAAGCAGACTCTTTCCACGGAGGTAGAGGACAACACAAGGCGGATGGAGCAGTTCCAGCATATGATGGCACAGATTGTAAAAGGTGCGATTGCAGAAAACAATCATGCACTGGGAAAAAGAAGTCAGCGAACTGGTGCGGGATTATGTATTAAAAGAAATGAATTATCTGATGAGGGAACAGGATGAGGCGGAGGAAGAACGCTATAAGAAACTGGACGAGCTGATTCGTCAGAGCCTGAAGGCAAAGGGAAAGAAAGAGAAGAAGCTGTTTCATAAGAAACAGGAATGGAAACCAAATGAAGCATAGCCTCACAAATGAGGGCATAACTACGAGAAACACGCTTTGCGAGTTTCTCAAAAAGAAGCTGTGTGGCGAAACCAACAGCTTCTTTTGAATGAAGTACGAAAATTATTCCTGGCTGATAGCTCCTGTAGGGGCAAGCACCTGCACAAGTTCCACACTCGATGCAAGTATCAGCAGCGATTTCGTATTTTCCATCTCCTGCAGAGATAGCTCCAACTGGGCATTCACCTTCGCAAGTACCGCAGCTTACACATGAATCAGAAATTACATATGCCATTTTATCGTCCTCCTTTAAAAATAATAAACAATGTATAGGCTAGAATTCTAGCTTGCAATTATTTTAATACAAAAAATTATGATTTACAATACCTCTTCCTCATGTACTAAAGAAAAAAGCAATCGTGTATATAATTACGGACAAAAGGGAAAACTAATTGCATATTTTATCGGAAGGGATTATAATAACACCATTGACAACAAGAAGGAGGAAAAGAATATGGCACAGGTAACCGGAGATACCATGATTGGTGAATTACTTCAGATTGACGAGAACATTGCACCGATTCTTTTAAATATTGGAATGCACTGCTTAGGATGCCCATCCTCTCAGATGGAGACAATTGAACAGGCAGCAATGGTTCATGGAATCGAGCCACAGTCTTTAGTTGATGAAATCAATGATTTCCTTGCAAAAGACGGCAAGTAAGAAATAGAGACAAATAAAAAGACCAGAACAGTCCGATAATCGATTGCTTTAAGGCTTGAAGATATCGTGCGTTCTGGTCTTTTTTGTAGTCGTGCATCCGTAAGAAACTGTCAGTGACAGGTTCTGCAGATTATAATGATACAGAAATAGTGTGATAGAAAAAGTGAGTTTTGAAGTTAAAATATACAGGTAAGATTGTATAAAATATACAAATATTTATAATTCGTTTTGATAATAATTCATATTGACAGAAAAAAATGAAAAATACTAAGCTTTTAATAGTTATTGAAAACAAGAGGAGAGGGAGTTATGATGACAAGAAAATTCTTAGTTGCGGTTATCGCTATATTTGATATTCAAAGTCTTGATATCAAATTTCCCAGAATAAAAAATGATATAGAGAAATGTAAGCAGAGGATTCCGGTTCTTTAAGTAAAGAAAAGAGAATTCTATTTTGTGATATTTAAATTTATTTCCAAAATATTGAAATCGACAAATGATTTATATATGCATGCGATATAAATAAAAAAAGAACAAAAAGGAGAAAGAAGAATGAAAAGAACAAAAAAGTATTAACAGTGCTTGCAACGGCGGCATTAATTTTAGCCCCTTCCGTAAAAAGCACAGGCATCTTATGTAACATTTACGAACTTTACATTTACAACAATTGCCGGTTCAGAGAGTTATAATCAGGTAACTCACAGAGTAAAACCAGATGCAGAACAGACATGGTATTTAACGTTTACATCTACTACAGGATTGTTGACAAATGATGCAAGTCCGTTTGCTGTTTCTGCAAAAAATGAATCACAGGCGCGCAGCACTTATCGTTGGATACCATTAACAGCAAGTTTGAAGTCAAATCAGGTATATGATTCTTGGATGGGAATTGGAAAGGGAACAGATTGTAAATTATATGTTTCCCGGAAATAACAATGCAGCACATTCTCATACCATAACAATATCTGGAAGGTACACATCTTAAAGAATGGAAAGAACTTATATATATTGCAGGTGGGGTTAGCCCCACCTGCAAAAAGGAGTAGATATGAAAATAAATAACTGCAAAAAAGTTATTAAAACAATTGCCTTTTATACAGTAGTAATAATATGCATAGCAGTTTTATGGCAGCAGGCTCATCTGCCATATGAACGAACAGAATATCAGAAGATAGCGGAAAATGACACCGAAAAGGAACAGAGTTCAGTATCTTTTCCGGAAGAATATAAAAAAACAGTGAACGATAGTTTTGTGTTTGATGCAAAGATAATTACAGGGGAAAATATTGATTATGAAAATTTATATGCATCAACAGCAAGCATTGTTTATCCGGATGCGGATAAGTGGAAAACAATGTTCTTAAAGGATAATTTAAACTATGAAGAAAGCTGTTTTGAAACAGAAAGCCGAAATGGGGGGACAGGGTTGAATGCCGAAGTTTACGATAATGAATCAGAAGGATTTTTTTACGTTTAGATGCCGAACAGGGGCTTTACTGGAAAGAACCGTTAATGAGATATTTAGTGCAGGTACTGCATATGAATGGTGAATATGGGGCAGAGGATCCAATGGATAATGAGGCTGTATTTAGGAATGCAGATGATTTATCTGGTTTTGACAGAACGCAGGCGTGGGAAAGCGCATGTGAACAAATGAATCAGCTTGGAATAGAGGAAGGTAATTTACAATACAAAGGAAAGTTATTGTATGCATATAGAAGATTTAGAGGAGCAGACGCAAAGATTATTAAAGGATGGCAGTTTATCTGCACAGGATGCAAAAAAAAGAAAGCTGGTCAAAGGACGAGGAGGGTTATCTATTCTATTTTTCTCAGACTTTACAGGGAATCGAAATTTTCCGGTATGAAAATATCAAGGATTATCCGGGAATGTATGGTGATATGCAGGTGTATGTAATGAAAGATATGGATTAGGGGGAACTTCAGATTCCTGTTTTATATTCCTGCAAATTAGAAAAAAAGAAGTTATCACTGGTTTCTTTTGATAAAATTGCAGAGGTATTAGAAAAAGAACTATGGAAGTGTTATTACGGAAGAACCAATAACTGTTCGGAATGTCAGCTTGTAATGTATCCATTACAAAAAAGAAGAACAGGGTATATGATATGGTGCCGGTATGGATATGTCAGATTGGAAAATATCAGGGAGAAGGACGGAATGAATCATATAATTATATACCAATTAATGCTGTCACAGGAGAAGAGATGGTTGAACTGGAGGTAGAGTAGTAATATGCTGAAAAAATATTTAAAAAATGGATTTATACAGGGTATTTACTTCAGCACCATTCTGGCTTGGAGTGATAGGGGTATATATTACGATGAATCTAATGGCGAAGGTTGGACAACCGGCAATAGATGTTATTAGCAGATATAAAGTTATGAAATTTCAGAGTGTTACAATTGCGGAAAATATTTGCATTTAGCAGCTTTGCATATGGAAATGCATTAAGAGAAGATCAGGAACATCATTTTTGGCAGAATGAAATTTTGCGTGGAGATTTAAAGAGTTATATATGGTCAAAAAGTATTAAGCGGATTTCTGGCAGCAGATATTACTGTTTTCACAGGACAGTTACTCTTTTTTCAGCAGGATAGTTTTTGGCATCCCCTGCTGATGTTAGAGGATGAATTTTTTACAGCAAATGGTGTTGATTTGCGTGGAAATTGTTTTGGATGGTTTGCAATGCATGGAATGCCAATATTATATTTGGTTTTTTCTGCAATTATATTTGGATTGTTAGGAGGCATTCTGTGTCTGGTATCCATGCTGCTGTCTCTATTGGCTAAGAATCAGATGTTTGCAATCTGCATTCCTATGGCTGGTTATTATTTTATAGTTACATATCTTGGCGTATTATTTCCGCAAGGTGGTATTTGGTATTGGAATTCTCTGTTTATGTTTTCTACAGGATGTATTTGGAAATGCATGGATAAGTCTTGGATACATATTCTTAATGACCATACTTTGTGTTATCGTATTGGGAAATTTAATTGCAGCCAGAGTAACAAAAGAGATAGGGGGGAAAGTATGTGAATTTGCAGTCGAAAAATACAGAATCTTTATTGCAGAATGAAGTCCATGCGTTTTTTGACATTACTTATCATCTGGGGATTTATGGTAGATGATATGTTAAGACTTTACCGTAATCGTGCAATGGAATGGAATGTGAAAGAAAGTTTTGCAATATTGCATTTCATTCAGAATGATGATTTCTTTATGAAGGTTGTACTTTTTAAGTGTGTTATGTTTTTATTCGAATGCTCCATTTATGGAGAGAAATGAATTATATTTTGTACAGCGTATAGGAAAAAAGCGGTGGGGAAGTCGAAACATTTTTTTATATTTTCGGAAGCAGTATTTTATTAGCTGTAATACTGGTATTATTAAGCATTTTATTGAATTTTCCAAGCAGTTAATTTTAACAATTCATGGGGAAGTTTATACAGGACGGTTTCTGTTTATGGTATGGAAAAATATCAGATTCCGCTGATTGTCGATACAAAAGTAATGTCAGTATTTACACCCTATCAGATGATAGGGTATGTAATTTTAATGGATATATTAGCATTTGCAGTAATTGGAATGCTATTATATACATTGAGTCTTTATGTTAGAAGAGTAGGTGCATATATAGTCACTATTCTGCTTATTTTCTTTTCTACAATGGTAAATTATCTGGATGCCGGTGCAAAATTAGGACTTATATATTTTTCACCATTTTCATGGGAAAATGTGGGAAATTGGAGATATGGATATGATTTGAGTAAACCAAATTTTTGTATATATCTATGTAGGTTATTTTCTGATTCTGTTTCTGCTGGTGGTTGCAGGTCAGAGACAGATTCAGAGAATAGACTGGATAAGCAGGGAGGAATAGCTATGGCAGAGGTTATTAAAGTAGAACATAATTGAGAAAACTTTTAAAAAGCATAAAGTATTAAAGGATGTATCATTGACTTGTGAAAGTGGAAAAATATATGGAATTGTAGGGTATAATGGTTCAGGAAAATCAGTACTTTTTAAGTGCATTAGTGGATTCTATCTTGTAGAAAAAGGAACAATAACGGTTCGTGGGAAAATGGTTGGAAAAGATATGGATGTGATTCAAAATTTGGGAACAATTATTGAAGAACCGGCATTTATAAAGCAGTACAGCGGACTTAAAAATCTTGAACTGTTATATATGATTAATCATAAGAAAAATCGGGAATATGTAAAAAGAAAGTATGAGAAAAGTCGGACTTGATCCGGAGCTGAAGAAACCGGTAGGAAAATATTCTCTGGGTATGAAGCAGCGTCTTGCAATTGCACAGGCAACGATGGAAAATCAGGATATTCTCATTTTAGATGAACCGATGAATGGATTAGATAAAGATGGGGTTGAACAAATGAGGAAATTGTTTCTTTTTCTTTTTAAAGAAGAGGGAAAAACTTTACTACTGGCCAGTCACAATCGAGAGGATATAGAATTATTATGTGATGAAGTATATGAGATGGAGCATGGCCGGTTACATAAATTAGAAAGATAAACAAAAAAAGGAATTGCCATTGAGTGAAACTCAAAGCAATTCCCTTTTTTTATCGTTTTTAAATTTCAGCCAGTACCTGCAGTGCCTGCTCTTTTAATCAGAGGCAGGAAATGCTCATCGAAGTAAGCCTGCGAAGCACGGCTGTATTTTTCAGTGGAAGCATATTCCGATAAGATGTTGCAGACCTTATTGAAATCTTCCGGAGAATGGTGTCCCTTTGTGCAGTACCAGATAAAAAGGCACTCTTATTCGGATTCTTGTAAAGGAAATTCCGGTCGTTATAAAAGCCATTTAAAATACGGGCAAGATTGCTGATTTTCTCTAAGCTGTCGAAGACGAACAGCCGGGTAATATCTACCACCGGTTCTACGACAGGCTTTCGGAGCAGGAGCGGCAGCCTTCTTGACAGGAGCTTCTGCCGGGGCAGCAGCCTTCGCTGACTTGGCAAGTTCGCTCTTCTGCTTCTCCTGAAGCTGTTTGAAGAAGCCTAAAATATCATCGGCTCCGGCTGCAGGAGTGTTCTTTGCATCTGCAAAATCCGGATATTCATTTTCGTCCGGCTTTGAAAATTTGGAAAACCGGGTGTCTAACTCTTCCGGGTATTCTACCTTGGTAATAATAAGCAATACTGTATCTTGTGTCAGGGGAACGGCTTCTATCATAAGAGGCATATCCTCGGCTTCAAATCCAAATTCATAATTCGCCTGCTGCATCATGTCACGAAACAGGGACTTTGCTTTCTCTGTGCCATATGCTAACTCACTCAGCTTTAGATGTCGGTCATCTAAGTCTGCTCTGGTAAGTGTGCAGCGAATCTGGTTGTCATTCACTTTTTCAATTTTCATAAAAATCACTTCCTTATCTATAGAAAATTGTATGAAGTTTACGCCTATATTATAATGGAATGAAAAAATACTTGTAAACCGGTAAAAAATATTAAAGTTTTCTAAAAAGTCTAAAAAAACAGATTTTCTATTGCAAAGCATAATTGCTTTGTGCTATAAACTATTCCAAGAGATGCGTTCCGGTTCCTTTGAAAGAAGGAAGGGGCGGAACATATAGAAACACAAATTTTGTTTGACAGATACGAGCTGTTGTCGGAGTTAGGAAGCGGCGCAGCAGGAAAGGTGTATCTTGCCAGACATCTGAAGTTGGAGACATATCGTGCAATAAAGTGTATTTCAAAGACACGTTCTATGCCGTCTTCAATTCTTTCTGAAGCGAACATTCTCGCTAAGTTACGACATCCCGGAATTCCAATTGTATATGATATTGAGGAAGATGAAGCCTTTTTATTATATCATTGAGGAATATGTTGAAGGGGAATCGTTAGAGAAGTTGCTTTGGAATACGTCAGTTTCCCAGGAGTATATGATACAGATTGGCATACAGCTTTGCGGAATTGTTTCATTCCTGCACAGCCAGAAACCATTTCCGGTATTACATCAGGATTTAAAACCGTCGCACATTATAGTATGTGGTAATCAGGTAAAATTAATCGATTTTGGAATTGCATCATATATTACCAGTCGTGGAAAAATTATCAGAACTATGGAACAAAAGGTTTTGCGGCACCGGAGCAGTACGGGGAATATGAACTGCATACGGCAAGCGATATTTATGCAATCGGGGCTATTTTTTTCACTTTATATTAAGAGGCATTCCCACAAAAGCAGCCCGGCATTCCGGTATATCGCACAAAAGCCACAAGAAAAAATCCAAACAAGCGTTACAAAAGCGCCGGGGAATTACAACAGGCACTGACCCGTGCGTTAAAGCAGAAGGGGAATCGGAAAGAGCATCTCTTAAAAAGCATATCTGTTGTGGGGGCAGAATCCGGAGTCGGAACCACCCATATAGCCATTGCACTGACTTCATTTTTTAATGCGGGGGGCGCAAATGCCCTGTATCGGGAAATTCAGTCCGAAAAGAGGGAAAAGATAAGTAATGTGGTGGAACAAATTGGGCGGAGCCGTGAGGCAGAGTGCGAAGAAGATATCGTCATCTGCCGGAATTTCCGGGGAAGTGAGTCAATCGGCAGCGGGGAAGACACACTCATTTTCGATTATGGAGCTGCAGTGGAAGAAGCCTGCATGGAAGAGGCTGAGATTACAGTACTCGTAGTGAATCTGTCTTTTTGTGGAAGCGGGAGGCTTCCATGAAAGCCTGGCAAACGTTACGTTGTGTACCGAAATCTTAAAATTATCTGTAATCACAGCAGCCCCATGGAGGCGAGAGAATTTGCAGCTTTCATCGGAAGAGAAGTGTACTGTTATCCGAGGGACACAATGCCATTTGATGGTGGCAGAGAAAAGGAAGCATTCTTCACACAAATGCTTTCGAAAGAAGGGAGAAGATAACAAACCATGGAAGAAAGAAAAAGTATCGGAATATTTGGTGTGCAGCAGGGCGTGGGTGTGACGCATCTGTGCACTGCGCTGACCCATTACTGTGCGGACTGCCTGAAAAGTCACACGGCATTGGTGGAATTAAGTGGAAATCACGAATTGGAAGAACTGCAGAAACAGCAGCAGGGTAAATGGGGGCGGCCGGACAGAAAACACTATTTTGCAAATGCGGGAAGTGATAATATGCCGGAATATATCCGACAGGGCTATGAATATTACATCATAGACGGCGGAAGTGAGTTTTACAGGATTCGTCGGGAATTCTTGCGCTGTGACCGGAAGCTGATTCTGGTTTCCTTAAGTCCATGGAAACGAAAGGAATTAGAGTATTTTATGTCCGTCATATGGGAAGAGGAAAAGTGTTTGGATAACGTGACGTTTCTGGCACAGTTTGGGATGAAAAAAGATAAAAAAAGATTTTCAGAAACAATACCGCATACCAATCCATACCCTTCCTTTTATGGAGGACCCGCTTCATTTGAAAGAAGCAGAGCGCCTGTTTTTAAAAACTTTAGTTTAACATATCACGAACGCTTATCCTTTTGGAAAAGGAAAGTAGAAAGCAGGCATGTAAATTTAACAGAAACCAAAAACAAAAAAGATGAATAAATAGAAAATATATGCTTTTAATGTGAGAAAGTTACCCTGAATGTTTACTCACACCGCTGCAGAATGCAGCACAATGTAAAAAAAAGAAAGGTAAGAGGCACAGACAAAAATGATAGTCTGTGCCTCTTTTACGCGGGAAACTCGCAAAGCGTGTTTCCAGGTGGTTTTTACTTGAAATTTTCCAACCAATGACGTATGCTTATGGCAAAGAAAACAAAAATGGAAAACTATAAGAAAATAGAACAGTAAAGTACAGGAGGGTGTAGGCTTGGAGAGAACGCAGCGAACGAACAGACCGACAACTGAAAATCGAAATAGAAACAGAAACCGGAACCGCAGACGGAACAGAAAAACACACGAAATTAGCACCGGTTATTGTGGTAATCGTATTGATATTACTGGTGCTGCTGATTACCGTAGGAACGAAAATCATTCAGAAATATATTCCGAGTAAAGAGCATCAGGATATGACAGAATATTATCATTTACAGGCGGATGATCATATTTCGCTGGTGGTGGATCATGAAGTGTTAGAAACACCGGGCAAATATATAGACGGTGAAGTTTATGTGGATTATGAAACGGTACATGACCGCTTCAATGACCGTTTTTACTGGGATGCCAATGAAAATGTACTGCTTTATACACTGCCGGATAATCTCGTTACCGTGGCAGCAGGCAGCAATACTTATCAGGTAGGGAAGGAAAACCAGAGTGCAGATTATACAATTGTCCGGAATGACAGTAATACCATGTATCTTGCACTGGATTTCGTAGAACAGTATACCAATATTACCCACGAAGTATTTGAAGACCCGAATCGTACCGTAATCAATACCGTGTGGGGGGATGGATGTGGATACAGCACCGGCGAAGAAGGCAACACAGCTTCGTTTAAAGGGCGGTATCAAGAGTCCGATTGTGAAAGACTTAGAAAAAGGTGAGACCCTGACAATTTTGGATGCAGGTGACAGCTGGACCAAAGCCATGACAGAAGATGGTGTTATCGGATACCTTAAGAATAAGTTCGTAGGAAAAGTAACCACCGAGACCTTGAGCAATGAATTTACAGAGCCGGAATTTACCCATATTTCCAAGGACTTTACCATAGAAATGGCATGGCATCAGGTGACAACAAAGGATGCCAACAGCACCATTGCAACAGTATTGCAGAATACCAAGGGAATCAATGTAATCGCACCGACCTGGTTCTACTTAAATGATAATAACGGTAACATTGCAAACCTTGCATCGCTGGATTATGTAAACTACTGCCATCAGAATAATATTGAGGTCTGGGGACTGGTAAGCAATTTTGAAAATAAGGACGTGGACACAGCTGCTGTTCTGACCCATACTTCTACCAGACAGTATCTGGTCAATCAGATTATTTCAGCAGCAATCCAATATGAGTTAGATGGAATCAACCTGGATTTTGAATCCTTAAACAGTGAAGCAGTGGGAGACAGCTATATCCAGTTTATCCGCGAACTTTCCTTAAAATGTGCAAACAACGGCGTGGTATTATCCGTAGACAACTATGTGCCGAGTGCTTATACCGCATTTTATGACCGGGAAGAACAGGCAAATTTTGCTGATTATGTAGTGATTATGGGATATGATGAGCATTATGCCGGTTCAGATGAAGGATCTGTTGCATCCATTGGATTTGTAACCAACGGGTAGCCGATACCTTAAAGGAAGTACCTGCAGACCAGATCATTCTGGGATGTCCGTTCTATACAAGAATATGGGCAGAGACACCAAAGGCAGATGATGAAGAAGATACAACAGCTGCAGCAGCAGAGGATTATGTACCATATGATTTGACCAGCGAAGCTGTTGGTATGGATACGGTACAGAAACGTCTGGAATTAAATGGAGCAACGCCGACCTGGTCGGAAGAAGATGGGCAGAATTACGCAGAGTATGTAAATGATGGGGTTACCTATAAAGTCTGGATAGAAGACGCAGCTTCCCTTGAGAAGAAGTTAGAAGTCATGAAGTCAAATAAACTGGCGGGAATATCTTTCTGGAAGCTTGGCTTTGAGACAGACAGCATCTGGGATACCATTATAAAATATACAAATAATTAAAGTGTAAAACCGCAACGGAGAGGCCCATGAAAAAGTTGTTATGGATATTTCCGAAGAAATTGCGAAGTTTAAAGTAGATTAACAGATAAAACAGGATAATTGAGCCGGCACTTTCATATTTATTATAAAGAAAAAGAATTAGGAAGTGTGGTTTGAAAAAAGAATGGAATTATATATGGCAGTTCTTCTACTGGTGGCAGTATGCCTGTTATCAAAAGAAGGAGCAGTGCTGGTAAGCAGCATGCGGGCAGCAGAAGAAAAAAAAGCCATGTATCGTTGTAGACGCAGGCCATGGCGGTGATGACCCGGGCAAAATCGGGATTCACGGCGAACTGGAAAAGGACATTAACCTTGCCATTGCAAAGAAGGTAAAAGCCCGTCTGGAAAAAGAAAATATAACAGTGATTCTGACCCGGGAGACAGACGAAAGTCTTGATAAAGGGGAGAGCGGCAGCAAAAAAGTGGCAGATATGCGTAACCGCTGCCGGCTGATTGATGAGGCGAAGCCGTTATTTACCATAAGCGTCCATCAGAACAGTTATACGGAAGAGTCCATAAGCGGAGCCCAGTGCTTCTATTTTGGACAGTCCGAGGAGGGCAGAAAAATTGCCGGGATTATGCAGGAAAGCCTGCGGTCGCATCTGGATACGGAAAATAAGCGGGAAGCAAAAGCCAATGAGAGTTATTATCTCCTGAAAAAAACGGCATATCCTACGGTAATCGTAGAATGCGGCTTCTTAAGTAATTCCGAGGAGGCCGCGAAAATTATCTACCGGGGAATATCAGGGAGGCAGTGGCAGAGGCCATAGCGGATGGAATTCTAGACTGTCTGGGCAATGAAACAGCAGATACGGAAGAAGCCGGCATGAGTAATGAGACTGCAGATACAGAAAAACAGAAAACGAAACAGCATTGAAATGCATCAGAAATAAAGAAAGATTACAAAAAAGATTCCAGCCATAATGGCCTGGAATCTTTTGCTTTCTTATATTTTTCCGGGTTTAGCCCATCACAGAAAAATGATAGAGTGTCTTGGAACGGAAATTCTCGCCTGCTTTTTAAAACAACAGAAGGGAAATGTTCGATATTAATTGCATTTGGATAATGCTGTGTCTCTAAACATACTGCGGAATATGGCGGATAATCTTTGCCATCAATTCCTTTCTGATGAAGGGTATAGCAAGGAACATAGAGCTGCACACCCGGCTGGTCGGTAAAAGCAGGTCAATCGAATACCGCTTTCCTTTGACTGTAAAACAGCCGCCGCTCTCTTAAGCCATCCCCGTTGATTACAAAGTTATGGTCATAAGTACCGCCTAATTTTAACTGGGCATTGTCACAGTGAATACCGTCACCGATTTTTTTCATCTCACGGAAATCAAATGGACTTCCTTCTACAGAGAGAAATGCGCCGGTAGGACACTGCGTATCATCCAGTTCTGTAATTGCATCTGCATCAATGCGTAATTCCTGATCTAATACAGTACCGTTTCCTTCACCATTCAGATTGAAGTAACCGTGGCTGGTTACAGAGAATACGGTATCCTGATCACAGGATGCCTCATAAACAATAGATAATTCATTGTCCTCAGACCATCCATAAGTAACGGAAACTGTAAGATTGCCCGGATATCCTTCTTCCCCATCCGGAGAAATGCGGGTAAATGTAACTTTATCGTCTGTAACTTTTCCGGTCCATACACGCTGGGCAAATCCCGTAGGACCACCATGCAGGTGGTTTGGCCCATTATTAATGGCAAGATTGTATTCTTTATCATTTAAGGTAAAGTGCCCTTTGGCGATACGGTTGGCGCATCGACCGACAACAGCTCCCAGGCTGGCATCATCAGCAAGATACTCATCGGCATTCATTAAGCCTAAAATTACATCGGTCAGTTTTCCCTCTTTATTCGGAACCATAATCTTAATAATACGGCATCCATAATCCGAAAGTGTAACGGAAGCGCCGGATGCATTTTCAATAGTATAAAGGGAAATCGGCTGATTATCTTTGGTCATGCCAAATTCGTTTTTTGTAATTTTCATCTGGAAACTCCTTTCCATAATATTCTAGTGAACATACTGATTATGCCACACTTAGGTCTACATAGCAAGTAGGAAGTGCGGTTTTCGGGTGATTTCGATTTTCGATGAAAATGGATTTTGAAAAACAATTCCAGTTCTTGAACACATAAAGGGAACGTGATATAATAGGCGTTATGAAAACAGAAGTGATAAAAATAGATCAGAATAATATGGATACCAGAAGCACTGGAACGTGCAGCCGCAATTATCCGGGATGGCGGGCTGGTGGCATTTCCAACTGAGACGGTATATGGACTGGGAGCAGATGCACTGAGTGCAGAGGCATCGAAGAAAATTTATGCGGCAAAGGGAAGACCATCTGATAATCCTTTGATTGTTCATGTGGCAGAATTTTCAGACATGGAGAAAATCGCACAGGAGATGCCGGAAGAAGCAAAGAAACTTGCAGATGCATTTCTGGCCGGGGCCGCTGACCATGATTGTGCGCAAGAATGATAAGGTTCCATATGAAACTACAGGGGGGGGATGGATACGGTGGCAGTCCGCATGCCAAATCACCCGGTTGCACTGGAACTGATCAGGAGAAGCGGTGGATATATTGCAGCACCGAGTGCCAATACATCCGGTAAACCGAGTCCGACTCTGGCAGAGCATGTAGCATTTGATATGGATGGCAGAATTCCGATGATACTGGATGGGGGTCCTGTGGGAATTGGAATTGAATCCACGATTGTTGATCTGACAGAAGACATACCAATGATTTTAAGACCGGGCTATATTACACCGAAAATGTTAGAAAAGGTAATCGGGGAAGTGAAAATGGATCCTGGAATTATTGCTTCGGATTCGCTGCAGAAGCCGAAAGCACCGGGTATGAAATATAAGCATTATGCACCGAAAGCAGATTTGATTCTGGTAGACGGAGAAGAAGAGAAGGTAGTAGCAAAAGATTAATGCTTTGGCAAAGGAAGCGGTTCTACTGGGGAAGAAGGTAGGAATCATTGGAACAGACGAAACGATAGACCGTTATCCGGAAGGCGAAGTGGTGGTATTGGTGCACGCAGTGATGAGGATGCAATTGCAAAGCATTTGTATAAACTGTTGCGGGACTTTGATGAGAAAGAAGTAGATATTATTTACTCCGAGAGTTTTGCAACTCCGCGTATTGGGCAGGCAATTATGAATCGTCTGCTGAAGGCTGCAGGACATCAGGTGATTACAGTTTAGAGGAGGTTTTTATGAAGCCATACAATCGCATTGTATTCGTGGCGGAAAGCGGAACATGCAGGGCACCCATGGCGGCCGGTATTTTTCGGGAATATTCCCCTGAATCATCCGGTAGAAGTGTTGGTGAGAGGCCTTGTGGTATTATTCCCGGAACCACTGAATCAGAAGGCAGAAGCTGTTATGATAAGCAATGGCATTAACTTGGAAGGTTTTATGTCAAGCCAGATTACAGCAGGGGATTTTGGCGAAGATACATTGGTGCTTACAATGGAAGCACAGCAGAGACAGAAATTATTGGAAATGTTTCCAGAGGCGAAGGAAGAAAATGTCCAGGTACTGACAGAGTTAGTAGGGGATGAACTGGAAATCCTAGACCCTTACGGCGGCACACTTCAGTCATACGGGCTTTGCTTTTGAGACCATGAATAAGAGTAAAAAAAATTAGTAAAATTATTAAACGAAGGAGAATGATATGTCAAAAAAGTATTTGTAATGGATCATCCACTGATTCAGCATAAAATCGGCTGGATAAGAAGAAAAGAAACGGGTTCTAAGGAGTTCCGTACATTAATCAGCGAAATCGCTATGTTAATGTGCTACGAGGCAACCAGGGATTTGAAACTTACCGATATCGAAATTGAGACTCAATCTGCAAGACAACTGTAAAAGAGTTAAAAAGGAAAGAAACTGGCAGTAGTACCAATCCTGCGTGCAGGTCTTGGAATGGTAGATGGAATGCTTGCAATGATTCCTGCAGCAAAAGTCGGACACATCGGACTTTACCGTGACCCACAGACATTAAAACCGGTAGAATATTACTGCAAGCTTCCAGAGGATTGCGATGAGCGTGAAGTATTTGTTGTAGATCCCATGCTGGCAACCGGTGGTTCTTCTATAGCAGCTATCCAGATGTTAAAAGACAGAGGTGTAAAGAATATCCGGTTTATGTGCATCATTGCAGCACCGGAAGGTGTAAAGGCAAATGCAGGAAGCACATCCGGACGTAGACATTTATATCGGAGCATTAGATGAGAAATTGAATGAGCACTGCTATATCGTACCAGGACTTGGTGATGCAGGAGACAGAATATTCGGAACAAAATAAGTTCGAAAATATATGAAATGTGAAGGGTTCTTAAGTTGAAAGGCTTGAGAACCTTTTTACATTACTGTCTGGCGCAGTCCACATCCTTCACTTTGAATACGGCATAAAGCCTGCAAGGGACACTAAGAATTTCGAAAAAGATACAGTCTATTCCGGCAACCGGTGCAAATTCACATCCATGTTCATCTGCACCTCACCGGCACATCCCTGTGCCGGTGTTGCCTAGAAACAGACGAAATTCCAAGTGCCCCTAACAGCCTTTATCATGTATCCCAAGTGAAGGAAGCGGGCTTCGCCCATCAAGTGGCAATCAAATATTCTATTGAGCCAAATACACCGTTAAGAAACTCATCAGGCTTCCTGACAAGCTTACTGTTTTATCTGCTTATCGAAAAACGAGTCCATCGCTTCTTTGAATTTAAGAACTGTGTCATTTCCATGAAAATCTCACAGAAACCGTATAAAACCATAAAAAAAAATATGGTAAAATAGCAACAGAAAACTAGCAGCATAATGATAATAAAATGTGAAGCAGAAATAATGAAAAGTGAAATAAAAGAAAATGTAAAAAAACCGCAGCAAGGAGGAAATAAAATGAGCCAGAAACGGAAGACTATATTAGTTGGGATGAATATTTTATGGGCGTGGCAATGTTATCCGGAATGCTCTCAAGGATCCGAATACACAGGTGGGAGCCTGCATTGTCAGTGAGGATAACAAGATCCTTTCCATGGGATACAACGGACTGCCGAAGGGCTGCTCCGATGATGAATTTCCATGGGTAAGAGAAGGTGCACCGCTTGAGAATAAATACTTTTATACGACACACAGCGAACTGAATGCCATCTTAAATTACCGGGGTGGTTCATTGGAGGGAGCGAAAATGTATGTGTCCCTGTTCCCTTGTAATGAGTGCGCCAAGGCAATCATTCAGGCTGGAATCAAGACTATCGTATATGACAGTGACAAGTATCAGAATACACCGGCAGTTATTGCTTCCAAACGGATGTTAGATGCGGCAGGCGTGCGCTACTATCAGTACACCCATACCAACCGGGAAATAAATATTACCCTGTAACGACTGGAGAAATAACGAACAATGGCAGAGGTTTACAACCAATTGAACAAATGACGAAGGTGCAGGAAAAACCCACTGGTAATATTTGTTAAAATTATGTAAAATTGTAAAATCGTAAAAAGCTGATTTATAGACATTTTTTCATAAAATATTTATAGACAATTTCCTCAAAAATGATATAATGAGCGTAAGCGAGTGCAAATGGAAAGCGATTTGTTTTGAAACTTTTTGATTAGAAAGGGCATTTGTCTGATATGCGTTGAAATGCCAGCGGTTCTTAGATATGTGTTTTGCTTGATTGTGAACTGTCTTTCCGCTGCTTTGACCGGCTGCCCGGTTGTCCGTCTGCTACAGATACTTCCACAAACCCGTAAGGAGGTCTAGGCATTCTGACAAATAAGTTTATGATTCCGGCAACCGGCGCAAATTCATATCCATATTCAACTGCGCCTTGCAGGCATCTATGTGCCTGCATTGGTTGCATAACAGAATGCCAAGACCTCCTAACAGGCTTGTTTATGTATCTGTATGCAGGCGGACAACCGGTGCAGACTGTCAAACATTGGAAAAGACTGTTTTAATATCAGAAAGCAAAACATATATCTTAGAACTGCGGTATTTCAGGGCAGAACAAAAGTCCTTTCTATATCAAAAAAGTTTCTAAAATAAAAGCTTAGTATTTGCAGAGCGTTTCACGAAAATGTAAGGGAAGGAGCTATTCATGAAGAACAGAAATAAAAGTGTATGATTCCTTGATTTTAATCATGCAGTTCGGTATCAACATGATAGTTCCTATTTTTTTATGTATTGGACTCGGGGTTTTTATTTACCGAAGATACGGGCATCCGTGGCTGGTGATTCTGCTGTTTTTCCTTGGGGCGGCAGCGGATTCCAGAATTGCTACCGGATGGCACAGAGGCTTTGGCAGAAAAAAAGACACGGGAAAGGTTAAATCAGATGTTAAAAGGATAAATGATGCATTACCGGAATTAATTCTGGGAATCTATATATACGAAATTGTGGTGGGTACCGGTATCCTGGTTTTTGTAAAGGACAATTGGGATATTCCAACGGCCTTCTGATTGAGCAGCAACCGCAATCGGAATGGCAAT